>Ga0209838_1000022_pt1 | contig 18153 bp, 13 predicted proteins | sample OrgsoiDNA2013047_FD_185797 | JGI IMG/M metagenome (GOLD analysis project Ga0209838, IMG submission 185797) | Permafrost soil microbial communities from the Arctic, to analyse light accelerated degradation of dissolved organic matter (DOM) -... | ecosystem: Environmental > Terrestrial > Soil >... | reverse complement strand
ACATGCGACTTTTAATCGCTATAATGTGGGTTCAAATCCCATAGGTCTTAAGGAAGGGTCCGTTTGTTGGTTTACGGGTTGAGCTGTAAACTCAATAGCTTAAAGCTAGCGAAGGTTCGAATCCTTTTCTTCCTATATTGTGGATATATTATATAATTTACTTCTTATTAGCTCAATGGTAGAGCATGATACTTCTAATATTTGGACCCAAGTTCGAGTCTTGGATAAGAATTATGCCAGGATAGTTCAATTGGTTAGAACATTAATTTCATGCGTTAATAATGAGAATTCGAATTTCTCTCCCGGTTTAAAATGGCTATAAGTTAATGGTAGACTGTTCGTCTTCCAAACGAAGTGTGTCGATTCGATTTCGACTGGCCATATATCTTTTAGGTATACATTGATTTTTACTTAAAAAATACTTCTAGTAGGTCTGCCTTATTTGAACACGAGAAAAAGGTAAAAACACATATTATTTAATAAGATTTAGATCTATAAGGTTTGTATTATAATGATGTATCGGAGTTAATGCTTGAAACTTCTGAGGATATTTTATAGAGTATAATGATAATTGAAATCAAGATTTAGGTGAAATATTTCAATATCTAATATAAATAAACCACCGTGTAGTAATAAAAATACGAATCCAGCGATTGCTGGGCAATGTGTAATAAATAAGAGTATGTAAATAATTTTCGATTTCAACATTGAAATGTGCACTAATGTATATATATTATATATACATAGTATTTTTTGTTATTTAGTTTAATCATATTTACTAAGATTAAATTAATAGAGTTAATAACTTAATAGGTAAAGGGTCTCCTTGTCGAGGAGATAGATGCCGGATCGAAGCCGGCTTAGCTCGTCAGGAAAAGTTGCTATAGGTAAGGTAAGATATTTGCTAAATATTGTGTATTTTTACACTTAGATGTTCAATTCATCTCTTTTCCGTTTATATAGATAGACATATCTATTGCTTATAAAGAGTATAGTTTAATAGGTAAAATAAGAAGCTTCAAACTTCGTGTTTTCAGTTCAAATCTGAGTGCTCTTGGGATTTTTTAATATAAAAGTGCAAAATTTTAAAGGCATAAATCCAGTAAATAAATTACCAAAAAAAATTTTTTTAGGTTCTTTAACTTAATAGGTAAAGTATACTTTTGATAAGAGTAGGTTTGGCGTTCGAGTCGCTGAAGAATCAATTCTTAGAAGAGTTTTTATGAATAATTTATTTTCGTATTTATAATTTAACAGTGTAGTTTAACTGTTTATTTATTGTATTTAACAATATCCTCATAAATTAATTAGTTATAAAAATATGTTTTTACATGGTTTTTTATAGAAAACACCTTAGGTATTAATCTATGTTATATAAAATAGGTTTATAATAAAAGAGAATTGGCTGAGCGGTTTAAAGCGGTAAGCTTGAAACTTATTTGGTCATAAAGACCACATCCGTTCAAATCGGATATTCTCTGTATACGGGCTAGAGCCAGGTTGGTTAGGCGCCTCATTTGGGTTGAGGAATTGTTATGTTCGAATCATAATAGCCCGATTTCACTTTTTTGGATTTGCCGGCAGATGTGTTAGGCGTTACTTATAATAGTAGAAAATTATTTATTAACTTAACTATGTTTTTATTACTTTTGGTATTAATACCTTTAATAGGTATATTTGTTTTATTAGCTGCTTTAACTTATGATATTACAGTAGAAAACATAAAATTGTTAAAAATTACAGCTTTAGCCGTAACAATTGTAGATTTAATTATATCTTTACTAATATACATTTTATTTGATTGCAGTAGTAAACAATTTCAATTCGTTCAAGAACATTATCAAATAAGTTATTTTGATTTTTATTTAGGTATAGATGGTTTGTCCATATATTTTGTGTTGTTAACAACTATAATAATACCTATTTCAATAATATCTAATTGAAAATCTATTAAAGAAAATACAATTATATTTTTGATAATAATTTTATTGTTAGAAACATCCTTATTAATAGTGTTTTTAGTTTTGGATATATTATTATTTTATATTTTTTTTGAGAGTATATTGGCTCCTTTGTTTATATTAATAGGGCTTTACGGTTCAAATGAAAAAGTAAGAGCTAGTTTTTACTTTTTCTTGTATACATTATTAGGTTCATTATTTATGTTATTATCTATAATAACAATGTTATCTTTAATAGGCTCTACGGATTTTGAGGTTTTATCAAAAACAAATTTTTTTTACACAACTCAATTATTCTTATTTTATGGAATTTTCATAGCTTTTGCTGTTAAAACCCCGATTATTTATTTAAATAGTTGACTACTTAAAGCCCATGTTGAATCACCTTTATCTGGTAGTATAATTTTGGCTGGTATAGTATTAAAACTAAGTCTATACGGTATTCTTAGATTAATTTTACCTTTGTTACCTAAGGCTTTTATGTATTATACGTATATAGTTTTCTTAATTGGTGTTTTAACTATTATATACGCTAGTTTAAGCACACTTAGAACTATAGACGTTAAGGAATTAATTGCCTACTCTTCTGTATCACATGCAGCTGTTTATCTTATAGGTTTATTCAGTAATACTTTGCAAGGTATAGAAGGTGGAATTACTTTAGGATTGGCACATGGCTTTGTTTCATCAGGTCTGTTCATATGTGCTGGTGGAGTATTATATGATAGATCATCAACAAGATTAATAACATATTATAGAGGTATTGCCCAAATAATGCCTTTATTTTCTATATTGTTTTTTATATTATCTTTGGGTAATTGTGGTGTACCTTTAACATTAAATTTTTTAGGAGAATTCATGTCTTTATATGGTGTTTTTGAAAGACTGCCTTTAGCAGGAGCATTGGCTTCTCTTTCAATTATATTTTCTGCTGGATATACTATATTCATGTTTAATAGAATAGCTTTTGCCGGATCATTTTTTCTTTATTTTTGAGAAAACTATATACCAGATTTAAATAAACGAGAGTTTAATATTCTTTTATCTTTAGTGTTATTTACTATTGTTTTAGGTATATACCCTGCTGTAATACTTGATGGTCTACATTATTCAACTTACTCTGTTTTGTTCACATTTGATAGCTTAACTTAAAAAAAATATATATATATTTTAATAAACAAATAATGTAAATTAAATTAATAAATCTTTATTAAACTAAAAAGGTATAACTTAAAATAGTCTATTATTTGTTAAATATTTTTCAGTATATTTAAGACTTACCTAAAAATTTAGTGGTCAATAAGTGAATATAAGTAATTTCCATTTAGTTATATTGCACTTTTAATTTGTTTATTAGTTATCTCTTATTGTAGGATTAGTAGGTTTAGTATTTAAATTGTCAATAAATTTATTTATGTTTATTTTTTAATAAAAAAACAGTGTTTACTGTTATTAATATCTTCTTCAAAAAATTATTATACATTAATAAGTCCCTTATTAAAATAAATTAAAAAATGATATTAACTTTTCTTCTATTATTACTGTTTTCAAACGGTCTAACCATGAGACCTGATACATCAATTTTATACTCTAGAATAGGTTTATTAATAATATTTTATAGTATTATATCCTCAATTTCGAGTTTTCATATAACTTATTTGCAAACAGGAATAGGTCTTTACGGCGGACTATTCAACGTTACACCTATAACGCACAGTTTTCAGATATTTATCCTGTTAGTATCTGGTATAATATTATTATTGACAGGATTTTATCCAAGAAAAAAACATAAAGGTGATTCAACGTCCTTATTAGATACTTTTTCAAAGAAAATAAAAGAATATACAAGTATTATAAATAAAGTTTCAGAACAGTTTACTATTATAGAATATGCATTAATAATAATATTTGTTATAACAGGTGCAACTCTTTTACTAACATCTGGTGATTTAGGATCTATATATCTATGTATAGAATTGCAGAGCTTTAGTTTATATATAATATCAGCTATGCATAGAAACTCTGAATCATCTACAGGGTCTGCTCTTACATATTTTTTATTAGGTGGATTATCTTCATGTTTTATATTACTAGGTATAGCATTAATATATGCTAATTCAGGTTTAACAAATTTAGATGGTATATATTCTATAATATCAGATTCTGAAAGATATTTAAATTTTTCTACATGATATATGCATACATACATTTTTTATTCTTTTCTTTTAATATCTGTGGGGTTTTTATTTAAAATAGCTGCTGCACCATTTCATTGATGATCTCCTGATGTTTATGATGGAGTACCAACAATAGTTACAACTTTTATAGCAATATTAGGTAAAATATCTATATTAATTCTTTTTCTAGAATTATCTCACTATACTAGTACACTTATATATTCAACTATACAATTATACTCGTGAACTATAAGTTTATCTATAAGTTGTTTTTTTTCACTTATAATTGGTACTGTTTTGGGTTTAACGCAAATAAGAATAAAAAGATTATTGGCCTATAGTACAATATCTCACATAGGTTTTATATTGCTAGCCTTAATAGTTAACAGTATAGAGTCATATCAAGCTTTTATATTTTATATAATGCAATATATTTTAACAAATTTAAATGCATTTTTAATTATAATTGGTATAGGTTTCAGCTTATATTTGTATTACACAAATGTATCAGAAAATAATAATTTATCAGAAAAAAATAATTCTCCTATACAATTAATTAGTCAATTAAAAGGATATTTTTCTATTAACCCTGTATTAGCCTTATGTCTAGTTGTTACTATGTTTTCATTCATAGGTTTACCACCACTAACAGGGTTTTTTGGTAAACAGATGGTTTTAACTAGTGCTTTGGATAATAATAATACGGTGTTAGTTATAGTAGGGATCTTGACTAGCGTTATAGGTGCTGTTTATTATTTGAGTATTATTAAAACTATTTATTTTGATAAAAGTGATTATAAAAAATCTTATATTTTTGTGCAAGTTTCACTTTCAAACTATTTATCTATTAGTCTAGCAATATTAACACTAGCTGTATCAGTTTTTATACTTATGCCTAATGAACCCTTAAATTTAAGTAGCCTGTTAGCTAGTTCTTTAAGCGAGACTACATATTTTGATTTTGACCAAAAACAATGGTATATCTTTTTTAATGATACTTCATCGTTTCATTATGCTATAAATTATAAATATATTTATAATGTTACATTAGATGGATTAAAGATAATATTAACAGGTTTATGTATTGCATTAATAGGTTGATTAGTTTTAATATCTTTCAGTCAAATTATTGAGACAACCCCTAATTTAACACAAAATCCTGAGTTAACTACGAAAGAGAAACCTAATAATAAAACAACTAATAATGTAATAAATGTAGGTTATACAACATTACTAATAGGGAGACATATGTTTAGAATTATTTACGACAAAAATCAGGTATCTGGTGTGAGATTACGGTCTATATATGTTCCAGGTAGATTTACAGCAGTTACAAATGTAACTGTAAATGTAAATGGTCAACAGTATATAGGCCTTAAATTCTCAACTGCTAGCTTAACTAGCAATTATATCTTAAGACGTCCGGGAAGAAATCCCAGTTTCCAATTTACGCAGTATAATATGCGAGATGGTATTTGAGTACCTAAACCAGGAGGTGCAACAGGTAGATTTGCAGGTTTAATAGGTCCTAATGGCGAAATAATTTTAGCTAATGACCAAGTGCCTATATTAAGCTTTAATAATAAATCCATGTTCATAGCAGGTGGTCCAGATAATAGTTAAATATTATTATTTAACTATTATCTTTTATTGTAAATAAACATTTATTTACGTAGCATGCTTTAAAATTTTGCTCAAACAAAGTAACTTTTATTATTAATTGCTACATTATTAAAAGTGTAACTAATAAAATAAAATAAATTTAAAATATGACTAATTTAACTCGAAGTCAGTTTCAAGCACATCCTTTTCATTTAGTATCACCTTCACCTTGACCTCTAAATACAAGTTTATGTTTACTAGCTACAACCTTTAGTGCTGTATTAAGTTTTCAAGGTTTTATAAGAGGTATTAATTTATTAACTGTAGCTCTTATAAGTGTTATTTATTGTATGTCTTTATGATTTAGAGATGTAATATCAGAAGGTACTTATTTAGGAAATCATACATTAGCAGTACAACGTGGTTTAAATATGGGAGTAGGTCTATTTATAGTTTCAGAGGCATTATTTTTCTTAGCTATATTTTGAGCTTTCTTTCATAGTGCCTTATCTCCTACCATAGAATTAGGTGCAAAATGGCCTCCTATGGGTATAGAAGCAATTAACCCTTTTGAATTGCCTTTACTAAACACTATTATTTTATTATCATCGGGAGTTACAGTAACATACGCACATCATTCTTTAATACAAGGTAATAGAAGTGGAGCATTATATGGGTTAATTTATACTGTGATCTTAGCTATAATTTTTACAGCTTTTCAAGGTATAGAATATACAGTGTCATCTTTTACTATATCAGATGGTACTTACACATCTTGTTTTTATTTTGGTACAGGTTTTCACGGGTTACATGTTATGATAGGTACTGCTTTTTTAGCGGTAGGGTTATGACGTCTCTTGGCTTACCATTTAACTGAAAATCATCATCTAGGTTTAGAGTCAGCAATATTATACTGACATTTTGTAGATGTAGTATGATTGTTTTTATATATTTCTGTGTACTATTGAGGATCTTAGACAACAATAAATATCTTACAAATAATGTTTTAAATTAAATTTTTGTTATAAAAACTTGTATCTTAAACATAAAAAAAAATTACCTAAATAAATGAATAATAAATTATAGACAGCTATATGGCTAATTATACTAATAATATGCTGTTAATTGAAAGAGACATTTTAAATTATTTTTCAAATGTAAATATAAAACCTATTACAAAATACGACAATCCTGAACCTTGAGGCTTGTTTTTTCAAGATAATGCCACGCCTCAAATGGAAGCTTTAGAAGAATTGCACAACAATATAATGTTTTACTTGGCAATAATAATGTTTGCTGTAACTTGAATATTTGTATCAATAATATTAAATTATACTAAATCACGTATTTCTAATAAATACATGAATCATGGTACATTAGTAGAATTGATTTGAACTATTACACCTGCTCTAATCTTAATATTAATAGCTTTTCCTTCCTTTAAATTACTTTATTTAATGGATGAAGTTATAGATCCTTCTCTAGTAATATACGGTGAAGGGCATCAATGATACTGAAGTTACCAATATCCTGATTTTACAAATAATAACGAAGAATTTGTAGAGTTTGATTCTTACATAATACCAGAAAGTGACCTAGAAAAAGGAAAACTTAGAATGTTAGAAGTGGATAACCGAGTAATTATACCTGAATTAACACATACACGTTTTGTCGTAGCAGGTGCAGATGTAATTCATTCATATGCTTGTCCATCATTAGGTATAAAATGTGATGCATACCCTGGAAGATTAAACCAATCATCTGTATATCTAAATAGAGAAGGAACCTATTTTGGTCAATGCTCAGAAATTTGTGGAATATTGCATAGTTCTATGCCAATATCTATTCAATCAGTTAAATTAAGTAAATTCTTATATTGATTATACGATCAAATAGGCTCTTAATAAACTCATAATATTTAGCTCATTTTCTTAATAATAAACCTTATTGGTTTTGTTAATAATATATAAAAATATAAAAAAGAAATAAGGTTATATACTTATTATAAATAAAAATATATAAAGCAAGAAGTTGATAATCATATATATATATAGAAAAAATTTTTACAACAACAAAAATGTTAAATATACAATCAGTATTAGCTATAATAGAAGTAATACTTGTAGTGGTACCCGCATTATTAACAGTGGCATTTGTAACAATAGCAGAAAGAAAAACTATGGCAAGTATGCAACGTAGATTAGGTCCCAATATTGTGGGATATTACGGTTTATTACAAGCATTTGCTGATGCTTTAAAGCTATTATTAAAAGAATATGTAGGACCAACACAAGCTAATTTAATTTTATTTTTTCTTGGACCTATAATAACCTTAATTTTTTCACTATTAGGTTATGCAGTAATACCATATGGTCCTGGTATTACTATAGCAGATCTAAATTTAGGAATATTGTATATGTTAGCTGTTTCTTCTTTATCAACATATGGTATATTATTGGCAGGTTGATCAGCCAATTCAAAATATGCTTTTTTAGGTTCATTAAGAAGCACTGCTCAATTGATCAGTTATGAATTAATTTTAAGCTCTGCTATACTAATCGTTATTTTGTTAACGGGTAATTTAAACTTAACTATTAATGTGGAAGCACAAAAAATAGTTTTTTTCGTTTTACCTTTATTACCTATATTTATAATATTTTTTATTGGATGTATTGCAGAAACTAATAGAGCTCCGTTTGATTTAGCTGAAGCCGAATCTGAATTAGTTAGTGGGTTTATGACAGAACATTCAGCTGTAATATTTGTATTTTTCTTTTTAGCTGAATATGCAAGCATTGTTTTAATATGTATATTTACTAGTATTTTGTTTCTAGGTGGTTATTTAAAAATTTTTTCATTGGATATATTAGTAAATATATTTTTTATTTTTGATTTTATTAATATAGATATTTTTAATATTATTTATAGAGAAACGGATATCAACTTTTTCAATACATTACTTGAAGGATTAATTTTTAGTTTAATGTTAGGTTTAAAATCTTGTTTAATGATTTTTGTTTTTATTTGAGCCAGAGCATCTTTACCTAGAATACGTTTCGATCAATTAATGTCTTATTGTTGAACCATATTATTACCAATTATAATTGCATTTATTATACTAATACCTTGCGTAGTATATAGTTTGTGTTTAATTCCCACTAACTTTTATTTAATATAAATAACATTATTTATAATGTTATAATTTACTTTTAGTCGACATATTTATATCCCATTTAGGGTACTGATATATTATTGATAATATTATATTAATAAAAATATGCCTCAACTAGTGCCAGTTTTTTTTTTGAATCAAGTAATATTCAATTTTTCTTTACTTTTATTAATAATATATATGTTTACTAAATATATATTACCAAGATTTGTACGTTTATTAAAAACACGTTTACACTTAAATTCCTTATAGAAATTTAAGTTATGTAACATTATATCTGTTTTATAATTATAAAACAGATATAATTAAATTTAAAGGAGTAGGTAGTAAGTGGTTTACCATTGGACTGCAAATCCTTATGAAGAGGTTCGATTCCTCCCTATTCCTTGTTTAGTTAAGCTAAATTTGTTTAACTAAACAAATTTAATAGCAAAATTAGACAATATTATTATAATAATACATTTATTATTTATCTTTTTACTCTATAATTAATAAAAAAAAAGTAAAATATGTATTATTACAAAAAATTTTTTTATTAAATATAATCATATAAGATTGTATATTAAGTCTAATAGTAAAAACTATTTTTTTTGCATAAGTCAATCTATAATATATATAATGAAATTCTCACTAATCTTGTTTTTAATTGGGATTTTAGGCTTTGTTTTAAACAGGAAAAATATAATATTAATGCTTATTTCAATTGAAATAATGTTATTATCTATAACACTTTTAATATTGATAAGTTCACTAAGCTTTGATGATATATTAGGTCAAACTTTCTCTATATATATAATAGCTATAGCAGGAGCAGAATCTGCAATAGGTTTAGGTATACTAGTTGCTTTTTATAGATTAAGAGGAAGTATAGCAATAGAATATAAATAATGTATCTAGCTTTAATAGTGTTACCTATATTAGGGTCAATAGTGTCCGGCTTTTTTGGTAGAAAAGTCGGAGTTAGCGGATCACAATTAATAACATGTACTTGCGTAATAATAACAACATTTTTAGCTGTAATAGCTTTTATAGAAGTAGGATTAAATAATATACCCGTTACAGTTCACCTTTTTAGATGAATAGATGCAGAAACTCTTAATATATCATGAGGCTTTAATTTCGATTCCTTAACGGTTTCTATGCTAATACCTGTACTAATTGTATCTTCTTTAGTACATGTGTATTCTATAGGATATATGAGTCATGACCCACACAATCAAAGATTTTTTAGTTACTTAAGTTTATTTACTTTTATGATGATAATACTTGTAACCGCTAATAACTTTTTATTGATGTTTGTAGGTTGAGAAGGCGTTGGAATATGTTCTTATCTTCTGGTAAGTTTTTGATTCACCAGAATAGCAGCAAATCAAAGTTCTATGGCTGCATTTTTAACAAATAGAGTCGGTGATTGTTTTTTAACTATAGGTATGTTTGCTATATTATGATCATTTGGTAATATAGATTACTATACAGTATTTTCCTTATCACCATATTTAAATGAAAATGTAATAACAATTATTGGTATATGTTTATTAATAGGTGCTATGGCTAAAAGTTCTCAAATAGGTTTGCATGTTTGGTTGCCTATGGCTATGGAAGGTCCTACACCTGTTTCTGCATTAATACATGCAGCAACTATGGTAACTGCAGGTGTATATTTATTAATGCGTACATCACCTCTAATAGAATATAGTTCGACTGTTTTAATACTTTGTTTATGAATAGGTGCTATTACCACTGTATTTAGTTCACTTATAGGTTTATTCCAACAAGATATAAAAAAAGTTATAGCCTATTCTACTATGAGTCAGTTAGGTATGATGGTAATAGCAATAGGTTTATCCTCTTATAATATATCATTATTCCATTTAGTTAATCATGCTTTTTATAAAGGTTTACTTTTTCTAGGTGCAGGTGCAGTGATACATGCTGTTGCTGATAATCAAGATTTTAGAAAATATGGTGGTTTAATAGCATATTTACCCTTGACTTACTCAGTTATGTTAATTGCTTCTCTTAGTTTAGTAGCTATTCCTTTTATGACAGGATTCTATTCAAAAGATTTTATTCTTGAATCAGCTTATGGCCAATATCACTTATCTAGCATAATAGTTTATTTTGTAGCTACTATAGGTGCAATGTTTACTACTTTATACTCAATAAAAGTTTTATACTTAACTTTTTTAATTAACCCTAACGGACCTTTGGTAAACTATAAAGAAGGTAATGCGGCCCATGAAGGAGATATATTTATGAGTGTACCTTTAATAATATTAGCTGTTTTTTCTATATTTTTTGGATATTTAACTAAAGATATATTTATAGGTTTGGGTTCTGGGTTTTTTTCAGATAATAGTTTGTTTATTCATCCCTTACATGAAATAATGTTAGATACCGAATTTGCAGTACCTACTTTATTCAAATTACTGCCTTTCTTTTTTACTATAACATTGAGTTTATTATCAATGTTATTTACAGAATTTTATCCTAAATTATTGATTAAATTTAAATTATCTATTATTGGTTACAACATATTCAGTTTTTTTAATCAAAGATTTTTAATAGAACTTTTTTATAACAGATATGTTACCGGTATTATACTTAAATTAGGGGGCCAAACTACTAAAGTAATGGATAAAGGTTCAATTGAGTTATTTGGACCATATGGTTTAGAAAAACGATTAACTAACTTAAGTAAATTTATAGGTGGCTTAAGCACAGGAGTTGTTACTTCATATGCCTTATATATTTTAATAGGTTTAATTTTTTACATATCTATTTTATACTATGGTAAAACTCCGGATATTTATTTAGAATTATTATTAATATTATTCGCTTTTATGCACTTAAAACAAGTTAAAACAATATAACATTAATACTAACAAAATAAATAAAACGAACACTATTTATGGAAATATATTAAATTATCATTATAAATAACTTAATTATATAAAATATTAAAACAAATAAACTAAAAATTAAGTTAAACTTAAAAAAAAACATATAATATATAAATATTCAATTATGAGAATACTAAAAAGTCATCCTTTGTTAAAAATGGTAAATTCCTACGTAATAGATTCACCAACACCATCGAATATAAGCTATCTATGAAACTTTGGTTCATTATTAGGATTTTGTTTGATAATACAAATAGTAACAGGTGTAACACTAGGTATGCATTATACACCTAATGTGTTAGAAGCATTTGATTCAGTAGAGCACATAATGAGAGATGTAAATAATGGTTGATTAATACGTTACTTACACTCTAATACAGCATCAGCTTTTTTTTTCATAGTATATCTACATATAGGTAGGGGTTTATACTATGGATCATATAAAGCACCTAGAACATTAGTATGGACAATAGGAACTATTATATTTATACTAATGATAGCAACAGCTTTCTTGGGTTATTTAACTAGCCCAAAATGGTATAAATTTAAAAACAATTTAAACAAACTTAACAAATCAACAATGAATAAACTATAAACAAACTTCTAGGTTGAGTCGATTAAAATTTTCATACAATTTAACTCTTAAAAAAGCAGCGAAACCTATAATATTATATAATTTAGATAACACGGTTTATGCTGAATAACCTAGTATAACACAAGCAGCAAAATCAGTAAATTAAGATAAAACAATAATTAAAGCATTAAAAAGTAAAAAGGGTTTGTTAAAAAACGTTGGTTTGTCAAATATGTTAAATAATAGTTAAATTTACACCATAGTCCCACGAGTTTAAATTTCTATGTAATCTTTAGAGAAAAATAGTTTCAAATAATTGAAACCTGATTAATCAGGAAATAAAGTGGAATGATTCGACAGAATCATTAAAGAAATAAAAATATTTCTTTGGCAATATTAGTGAAAACGATCAAAAATTATTATTATTATTATTAGTAATAGAGATCGTCGGTTATCTAAAGAATCGCGACAGACTGGGTCACTAATGGGTGGCTGAAATGCTGCTTAATGTACAGTCGAAACTTTTAGTTTGTTTTACCAATACTAATATAATAAACGAATTGAAAATTATTATAGCTTAATATATATTATTAAGTAAGTTTGTATGTATTACCTTATGGTCAAATGTCTCTATGAGGTGCAACAGTTATTACTAATTTAATGAGTGCCATACCTTGAGTAGGACAAGATATAGTAGAGTTTATCTGAGGAGGATTTAGTGTTAATAACGCGACTCTAAATAGATTTTTTGCTTTACATTTTGTTTTACCCTTTATTTTAGCTGCTCTAGCTTTAATGCATTTAATTGCATTACATGATTCATCAGGATCAGGAAATCCATTAGGTGTATCAGCTAACTATGATAGATTACCTTTTGCCCCATACTTTATATTTAAAGATCTAATTACAATATTTATCTTTATAGTAGTTTTATCCGTCTTTGTATTTTTTATGCCTAATGTTTTAGGTGACAGTGAGAATTATGTTATGGCTAATCCTATGCAAACTCCACCTGCCATAGTACCTGAATGATATTTATTACCATTTTATGCTATATTAAGATCTATACCCAATAAACTTTTAGGTGTTATAGCAATGTTTTCCGCTATCTTGACATTATTGACAATGCCTTTCACTGATTTGTCTAAATTAAGAGGTATACAATTTAGACCTTTAAGTAAAATAGCTTTCTTTGTATTTGTTGCTAATTTCTTAATTTTAATGCAATTAGGAGCTAAACATGTAGAATCACCATTTATAGAGTTAGGTCAAATATCTACAGCTCTCTATTTTGCGCATTTCTTAATTATCGTACCATTTATTACATTATTAGAAAACAGTTTAATAGATTTAGCTACAAAAAATTAAAAACAATAAAGTAACTTATTTATGTGCCGTGATAGTTAGTATTGACTTTAATCAATGTATAGGTAATACTATAATTTGGAATAGACATTAGTTTGTTACCAAGTTACATAAATAAGTTAATATAAAGGTACTTAGTTTATATAATATAACATTTAAAATGATAAATTTAGATGAATGAATATTATTATTCAAATACATGTTACACATTGACTTATTATCTGTTTTGGTACTAAGTAATAAACATTAAATATTAATAATACACTAAGATTTACCAAAAAAATTATATTTTCATTGTATCTTCCTTTTACGCCCTCTTTTATTTTTCACCACTTCCAGTGTATCCATTATATAGTGGATGAAAATCTGGTGTCTCTTCTGTTTGAGATCAAAAAAAAACGCTGAAAAATCTGATTTTAGCGACTGAAGTCCCTGGGTCTTTTTTACCCGACGCAGACCTGTGTGGAACACAACACCCAACTTGAACATCTCCATATGAATATCAACAGCTTTTGAAAATAAATCAGTAGGAGGACAAATAGGTCTCAAAAACACCAAATCGTCGTAAAAAATAAGAGGATTGTCCAAGTCTCGCTCGAAAAATGCAATCTTATTTTTAGTTATCCAAATCAACTTGGCAGTTGACTCCTCATCTGACAAGATAGACAACTGTTTCAATCCTTCGATCGGATCATGATCCTCTGTGCATAAAACAAAAGCCAAAGGGGCGGGTACCAGTGGCTTTTTTATGCAGAAAAGAATTGGATCAGCATTTGAGATAATTTCCATGAAATTTGTATCCAATTTGCTTCCGATGTATCGCAGAGCTTCATCAATGCAAAAAGTTGTGTCATCCTCAGTTGGGGGTATAGAATTGTATGATTCCCTAGGAGGAAGCGGTGTATTGGAAACCGGGTAGGCGGAACAAGGAACGATTGAATTGGGAAGAGTATGCGTAGGTTCTTGAGGAGCCGTGGATGATAATAGGCCAGTACTAAGCCCGTTGGATTGAAATGAAGATTCGTACTGTTGCACCGAAGTTGCTGGCATAGTTGTTGTATCGTTCAACACGTTTTTCCCCTTAATCTTTGCCAGAGCCCTTGACAAGGAATTGTTTTGTTGACCCACGTTTTTGGGTGAATGAGGTATTGAGTGGACAGTGTCAGAGTCTGACTCATCGTTGTATTCTGGAGAATATGTGGGGACGTATGTTGCAGAATTGGATATTGAATGAGGCAATCCGGCTGAATAGCTCTCCAGCTTGATAGGAATTGATAATTTTGGCCGTTTCCGTTGTAGGGTAGAAGGACCACTGTATGGAACATCGAAGCGATTGTTACGCAATGGTTTTTCGCTTGGAGCATACATCTTAGAAGAATGTGATTTCTGAGGATGGTGAGTGATTGTTGAAAGAATTGATCTATGACTTGCTATATATAAGACAGAAAAAATTTTGACTACGTCATGTGTGACGTACACATGATGCAATAAAAATGTGGATGTAACATCAATGTTACATCCACGAAAAATTTTCCAATCATCTGATCATGCAGATCTTTCCAAAAGAAGATAAGTCTAGTGTTTAGACCAGGGTGCTTTGATGTACTAAAGTTAGATGACGCATGATTGCAAGACTGACGCGTAATCATGACATAAATTGACACGTAATCGTGACGTAAACATGATGTAATTATGACGTAAGTAATGTGACGCGTAATCATCACGTAAGTTGACACGTAATCATGACATAATAATGACGTAAGCTGACACGTCAGCTTACGTCATTATTATTTATTGGTCAATCATTACCGCGGATGTATCATCACATGAGCCACTTAGATAGGCTTACGTTATGATTATCAATCTACGATCTGCATGATCAGATGATTGATAATGCTTACCATATGATTACCAATCTACGATCTGCATGATCAGATGATTGGAAAATTTTTCACAAAACTTTATTTAATGAAGTATATAAACAGGTAAGTATTCATGTCCAATATCAAACCTATAAGCTCAACTTTAATCAGTCTCAAACTTATAAGCTCAACTTTACTCAATCTCAACTCAAAAACTTAAACAATCCTTGTACATTTAAGTTTTTCACAATGAACACCTATACTCCAAGCCTTGCACTTCGAAATGCAACTGAGAGAATAAAAAACCCACCGGTGGTTTACAAAAAAAACAACAACGAACCTATCTATACAAAATACGAACATCATACGGCAACCTGGGCTTGCACAAAACTTAAAGAGATATTCTACAATGAGAAATGGGCAATTACACCTGAACAGAGAGACCGTGTGAGCAGGAAAAAGCCAGACTTGGTGGTAGAAGAAGCTATTCAAGGCTCAACTTTCAAGTTACATTTGGCCATGGAGTTGAAAAAAGTGGGTGAACGCATAGAAGACGCTTTGGCTCAACTTTGCGATGCCTTGCTGGAAACTGTCGACATGAAGGGAAATGCCAATGATAACCAGTTTGAAATCTTTGCAGTTGTACAAGCTGGTTTGGACATTGGATTTTTCGAATACCACTCGGACGAAAGCAATTTGGATGAAGAAAACATCCCACATTTCCGTGGTTGTGTTTCTCTCACCCAAGATTACACCATCAACGGAACAATGACCAGGGTACTCCCTAACAAACCAAACGATTTGAAAAATCTTTTCCACGACTTCCAAAATTTGAGAATGGATACGACTACACGTCAAGGAGCAAATGAATACAAGATTCCTTGCATTTTCAATATTGAAAAACACCAAAAAGAGATACATTTTCTTTTCCAGCACATGGAAAACAATTCAGCAAGATCATCCTGGTAATTTACAATTACTCAACATGGCTAATATTTAGCTAACACATAAATTAGCTGATTAAAATCAACTGTTATCTTGTTTCGTATAGGCTGTCAGCTGGTTTGAATTTCTTTTTTTATCTCATTTATGAACAAAAAAGAAAATGAGTAAAAAAGCATGTTGTATGTTACATTTATAGTTTTGATTTTAGGTTTAGCTTCTTGAAAATATAATCTTTGTTTGTAATTAGTAATGTACCGATATTATATTTTTTTATTTTCATATCTTTATTTACATCTTAATTATCTTAAATATTCACTACCTTTTACTTCTTGATTTACTTTTAATCCTTTAATTTAAATATATATAATGACAAGTTTAACTTTTTTCTTTGTTTTCATACCTATATTAGCACTAATATTATTAGCAGTTAATGTAGTATTATCGCCACATAATCCTTATCAAGAAAAAAATAGCGCATTCGAATGTGGTTTTCACTCATTTTTAGGTCAAAATAGAACACAGTTCAGTATTTCCTTTTTCATATTTGCATTGTTATTCCTACTATTCGATTTAGAAATTTTACTAGTATATCCATACATAGTAAGTGCATATTCTAATGGAATATATGGGTTAATAATTATGTTGATATTCTTCTTTATATTAACATTAGGTTTTGTATTTGAGTTAGGTAAAAATGCATTAAAAATAGATAGTAGACAAGTAAACACTTTTCAAATTAAAAATTGAAAACAAATAGTTTTTATAAATAATTAATTTACAAAAACATATTATAATAATAATAGTAATTTTACCAAATATTTAACATTACTAACCTTATTAACAATTTTACGAAAAATGTAAAAACATGTAATATTTAATTACATGTAATAATAACCGAACACAATATCTCCTGTATAACAAGTTATAAGGAATATAATATTTCTTAGTATGTATTAATACATATTAAGGCAAGTATAAAAAGAAACTATTATGAATAAATTGCTATAAGCCAAAGTAGGATAAAACCAAACTAAGAGAAATCTAGTAATAAACAAAGTGAACTGAAATATCTAAGTAACTTTAGGAAAACAAATCAAACGAGATTCTACTATTAATGTGAACTAAAGTAGAATAGCTTTTAAATAAAATGGTCTATCTGTTTGAATAAAGGGGAACCTTCCTCTAAAGCTAAATATGGTATTATAAGCAATAGTGAATAGTAACCGTGAGGGAAGTTGTTTAATAGTAGTTTTATAAGCAGCTTAAGTAAAATTTCAATAAATAATAAAAGCGTACCTTTTGCATAATGGGTCAGCAAGTTAATATTAGATGCGAGCAGTTTAAAAAACTGCCTAGACAAAGCGATTATGAAAAAATGAATAAGTATCTAAAATTAGACCCGGAGACTAGTGATCTTACCATTATCAGGATTATAAAAGTCCGAACGGGTTATCGTTGTATAGATATCCGAAGAATAATGGTAAGTAAGTGAAAGACAAAACTGACTAGTTTAGCTGGTTTTCCGCGAAACCTATATAAGTAGGTAATTTAATTAACATCTTAGCAGGTACAGAACTGTGATCTCGAGCAAT
>Ga0209838_1000021_pt1 | contig 18393 bp, 13 predicted proteins | sample OrgsoiDNA2013047_FD_185797 | JGI IMG/M metagenome (GOLD analysis project Ga0209838, IMG submission 185797) | Permafrost soil microbial communities from the Arctic, to analyse light accelerated degradation of dissolved organic matter (DOM) -... | ecosystem: Environmental > Terrestrial > Soil >... | reverse complement strand
TATGAATACATACCTAAATAACCCCTGTTATTTTAAAACACCAATCATGGTCGTTCTTTTCGATCCATAATCAAAACTTCTTTCTATATCCACAGTTATTGTAGTGCCCTCAAAGTGACAGGTGGTTATTTCCGTATGCGGACTTTCTATATATCGCATTTCCATAACCAGAGTCTTTTCATCCTTCCAGTAAAAATTGGATGCTACTTTGTAAGGCGAAAGCAATGCCCAGTTTTCTTTGGCCTCCGACACGGCATAAGGTCCGGGTTTATTTGTCTGCGTCTTTTTCCAGTAGCCTGCTCCGTAAAACAAATTATAAGTATCTCTTCCTGCATTTATGATCATTTGACAGATACTGTCTTTTATCTGTAAACTGATTGATTCATAATGATTGTCGTTTGGATCCATGATAAAATATTTATTCAGACTTCTATTGACCTCGAGAACTGAATAACTTCCAACGTAGGGTTTGATCGACAGGGAGGTCAATTTTTCTTTTAAAGCATATTGCGATTTCTGATCTTCAGGAAGTTTGGTTTTTTTTATGGAAGGCAATAGATAGTCCCATACCAGGTTTAGTTCGTTTTGCATATTGGATGTTTCAGCCTGGATGGCAATTACAGCATCCTGGTCCGGCAATACAATGATAAACTGACCGAAAGCACCATCGGCCCGATAGCCGTTATGGCGACAGCGCCATATCAGGTAGCCATAACCCTGTTCCCAGTCGCTCGAATCTTTTTTTGACTGGGCCAAGCCGGGATGCTGGATAATTTTTACAGTGCTTGCTTCTTCAATCCAGGAAGCAGGGATCAACTGGTTTCCGTTCCAAAGTCCTTTTTGCAGGTACAACTGGCCAAATTTGGCCATATCTTCTGTTTTTACACGCAGGCCCCAACCACCCGTGTTGACGCTCATCAGGGTTTCTTCCCAATCCATTCCTGTAATACCGAGCGGATCAAATATTCTTGTTTTCAGATAATCTAATACCTTTTCCCCGGTCACTCTCTGGACAATCGCCGATAGCACAAATACGCCAAGGGAATTGTATAGAAAAACGGTTCCCGGTTTATAGTTAATAGACGTGGCGAAGAATGCCTTTACCCAATTCTTTGATGTTCTCACGACTGGAGTAGGATCCGGATCCTGTCCGTCGGTCATCGTTATCAAATCTTCGACAGTCAGTGCAGCAAGAAAGGCCGAGATGCTGTCTGGCCGGTCATTGGGGAAAAAAGAAATTACCTTATCGGACAATTTGAGCAGAGTTTCATTGATCGCCAGTCCCACAGCGGCAGAAGTAAACGTCTTACTGGTAGAATACAGAGATTGTCGTAAATCTGGTTTATAAGGATCCCACCATCCTTCGGCAATCACTTTGCCATGACGGAGAAACATGAAACTGTGTAATTCATTTTTGCTTTTCTCTGCTGCCTCCACAAACCGGAGAATGCCTGCAGAAGAAACTCCCTCCAATTCCGGAAGGCTCCGCGGCAGCCTGGTTATATTCTGACCAGCCGCCGAAAAAAAGATAAATAAGGAAGCAATTACAATGAGAGTTTCTCTCCATTTCAATTTGTACATTTTAAAATTGCTTTGAGCTTTACAAATAAAAGGCTTAAAAATTATAAACACAGCTGTTGAAAACTGATCTTAAATATACCCCCTATTTTTCCTATTTTTAAACCGGATGTTCACTGACTGCACGTTCACCCCATCGGAAAAAATGGACCCGAATTTACTCACCAGCCCGATCTTCCGGGCCTACTTTAATATTCATCAGTCTTACGGTGAATTAATCGGAGAAGACGGACATATACGTCCGCACTGGGAAACTTTTTTCAGGTCCTACGCAATGCTGGGAGAAGATGAAATGAACAACCGGAACAATGATACCCTGCGTTTACTCAAGGAAAACGGCGTCACCTATAATATATATGGTGACCCGAACGGAATGAACCGGCCCTGGAAACTGGACAATATCCCATTTCTCATCAGCCGGGAAGAATGGCTGTCCATCGAATCCGGTCTTTCACAAAGAGCCCGGTTGCTAAACCTTATCCTGGAAGACATTTATGGTGAAAGAAACCTGATTAAAGAGGGCATTTTACCCATGGAACTTATTTATGGCCATGCAGGGTTTCTTCGCCCCTGTAACGGAATAAAACAACCTGGCAAACACCAGCTGATCTTATATTCTGCAGATATCGCCAAAACAACGGAAGGAAGAATATGGGTCGTCAACGACCGGACGCAGGCTCCGTCAGGCTCGGGGTATGCTTTAGAAAACAGAACTACGATGACCCGCGTGATTCCGGAGTTGTTTGACGGTTTAAAGGTTCGTCACCTTTCGCCCTATTTCAACGCGCTCCGGAATGGTTTGAATGAGATAGCGCCCCAAGGTAATATGAACCCGCGCATCGTTATCTTAACCCCCGGCTCGAAAAACGAAACCTATTTTGAACATTCTTACCTCTCTTCCTATCTTGGCTTTACCCTTGTTCAGGGGAATGATCTGATTGTAAAGGATAATGTGGTATGGCTGAAAACACTGGGCGGACTCGAGCGTGTGGATGTTATTTTGCGCAGAATGGACGATATCTATTGCGATCCGCTGGAATTGAAAGCCGACTCCCAATTGGGCATTCCAGGTTTACTGCAATGTGTTCGCAGCGGGAATGTGAGTTTGGCCAATCCCCTCGGGAGCAGTATTCTTGAAAACCCGGGCCTTATGCCATTTCTTCAACAGGTGGCCCGCCATTTTTTGTCCGAAGATCTGATTTTACCAACGATTGCAACCTGGTGGTGCGGACAGCCAAAAGAACTTCAATACGTCCTGGACAATATTCAATCGCTCGTTATAAAAAAAATACAACGCAGTCCGACGGGCAGTTCTTCCATTGATGGCGCATCCCTTTCATCTGAAGCGTTGGAAAATTTCAAACGGCAGATCAAATCAAATCCTGGTCTGTATGTAGGCCAGGAAAAAGTAGGAATTTCACTAAGCCCTTCCCTGATCGATGGAAAAATCATACCGCAGAAGGTATTGTTCAGGAGTTTTTTAGTTAGTAACCAGGATGATTATGTGGCTATGGCAGGAGGTCTTGTAAGGTCGTCGGCCGATGCGGGAAATTTCCTGATATCCAGTCAGTCCGGTGGCTTTAGTAAGGACGCGTGGATCATTTCACCGGAACCGGGTCGCGTGATGAATGTGTTGAAAGAAGTACCTGAAGGCGTTGCCGAAACGTACAACGATATGCTGCCCAGCCATGCCGCAGAGAATTTATTCTGGGTGGGCCGGTATACCGAACGTGTTCTTGGCAATGCCCGTTTTCTGAGAACAGTCATGCAGTTTTTAGCAGAAGGAAATAAACTCATCACAGAGAATAACCGGCAAACGGAAAGAAGTTTACTGGAGTCTTTTACAAAATATAGTTTTACGCTGCCAGGGTTCACCGGTCCTGATGCCGAAGAAATTTTTGCTGATCCATGGAAGGAGTTAAGGGACGTACTATTCAACGAAAAAAGGGTGGGGGGCATCAAATATAATTTTCTCCAGTTTCACAAGGCCATTCATGAAGTCCGTGATCATTGGTCAACCGATACCTGGCGCGTAATCCGTGGAATGGAAGAAGAACTGCAGAACGGCGTGCCTTTATCTCATCATGGACACCTGCAAATGATCCATACCCTGGATAGCCTGATTACTTCTTTAGTTGCTTTTATCGGATTGAACCGCGAAAGCATTTCACGGGAGCAGGGCTGGATCATGCTGGACGCCGGTAGAAAAATTGAACAGAGTTTGCTGGTGATCATCATGCTGAAAACCACCCTGGTTAAAAAATTCAGTGAGCAGGTGGAATATAATCTCCAGCAGAGTATCTTAATGAGTAATGAAGGTCTCGTCAACTACAGGTATAAATACAGGAGACCCTTACAAAATCAACTGGTGATTGACCTGCTTGTCTTTGATCCGAATAATCCCCGCTCGCTGATATACCAGGTTGTACGATTGAAATCTTACCTGCAGAATCTTCCGAGAAATAATGTTATGAATACAGTCACCGAATATGAACGCCTGATTGTTGAAGCAGATACGCTGCTCAGAAAGGTTGATAAAGGAGCCCTCGCCATTTCGGACGAAGAAGGATATCACAATCTGGAATCCTTCCTGTCCGGTTTGTACAACGTACTGGCAACGATACCGGGTGTATTATCAAAAACATTCTTTAAACATGAGATGACACCAAAAACCATCATCCTTCGTTGAAAAAGATCAGTGAACAAACATGAAGTATACCATTCAGCATACCACGGCTTATACATATCTTGAACCAGTGAGTGCATGTCACAATATCGTACGGCTGGCTCCGCGCGACACGAATGAACAGATTTGCAGCAATACAAACATAGAAATTGAACCGCATCCCGACCGGATCAATGAATATGAGGATTTCTTTGGGAACAAAGTAATTTATTTTTCCATTGAGAAGGAACACTGGGAACTGACTGTTCACGTAACATCTGAAGTGGAAAGAAAGCCCTTCGCCGATTTTAAAATTCATGATAACCCCGACCTCTGCCTGGAAGAAGTGAAACTTGAATTGATGAACCTTGGACCCGGAGCCGTCGATATTAAACAATATCTGTTCGAAACACCGATGACATCCGGGAATGATGCAGTATTACCTTATGTCATGCAATCTTTTCTGCCAGGCAGGTCTGTTTTCGAATCAGTTCGGGATTTAACCAGACGTATCTGTGAAGAATTTGAATATAAACCGGGATATACAACCATAGCGACTCCACTTTCGGTTGTCATGCAGGAGCGTAAAGGTGTTTGCCAGGATTTTGCACACCTCGCCATTGCCTGTCTTCGTTCTGTTGGTTTGCCAGCCCGGTATGTAAGCGGATATATAGAAACGATTTCGCCGGAAGGAGTTGAAAAATTAGTCGGGACAGATGCATCCCATGCATGGTTCAGCGTCTACTTGCCACAAAGGGGATGGGTAGATTTCGACCCGACAAATAATTGTATTGTTTCGGAACAACATATTACCATCGGTTGGGGACGGGATTATGCGGATATTGCTCCCCTCGAAGGTATTATTCTCAGCAGCGGGTCTCATGAACTGACTGTCTCTGTAGATGTCAGAAGGGAAATTTGAAGATTTCAATGGTACGATTATTGTCTACCACAAGATCCAATTTCTATTTCAAATTTTTAAAATTTTCAGATTTTCAATGAAGCTCTATACTTGTAGTAATTGCCATAGCCTGATTTACTTTGAAAATAACGTATGCCTTCATTGCGGATACACGCTGGGTTTTGATGCGATTTCCCTATCCATGCTGACGCTGGTAACGGAAAAAGATAATCTTTTTTCCAACATCCAGCATAAACAGGATACGTATCGTTTCTGTAAGAATGCAGAATTCGGGACCTGTAACTGGATTATCCCTTCGTCGCAACAGACCGTTTATTGCCGGGCCTGTGAATTGAATCGCATCATTCCCGACCTCATGAAAGCAGAGAACCTGAAACGATGGAAAAATATTGAAATAGCGAAACACCGGCTTGTATATTCATTGCTCCGCCTGAGGCTGCCGGTACAAAAAAAAATAGGTGATGAAGAAACCGGGATCGCCTTCGACTTTCTGGCGGATTCATCGACCAAGGAAAAAGTGATCACCGGGCACGACAGCGGCACGATCACATTAAATATTGATGAAGCGGACGAAGCAGAACGCGTAAAACACAAACTGGATCTCGGAGAAAGATACAGGACCCTGCTCGGCCATTTTCGTCATGAAATCGGACATTATTATTGGGAGGTGCTCATAAAGAATTCAAATTCACTGGAGAAATACCGTTCACTTTTCGGGAATGAAGAACTGGATTATACGGAGGCATTGAAAAACTATTATAAAAACGGTGCCCCTTCAAACTGGACTGAACATTTTATCAGCCCTTATGCCACATCGCATTCCTGGGAGGACTGGGCTGAAACCTGGGCACACTACCTGCACCTCATGGATACCCTGGAGACTGCCTCATCATTCGGAATTCGCATTCAGCCGGATACTGTGCAGGACACAAAAGGTATTCGCGCCAGTATTCAGCAGGATCCTTACGACATGTCGGATTTCACCCAGATCATCAAATGGTGGCTGCCATTGACGTTTGCATTAAACAGTTTAAGCCGCAGTATGGGATATTCTGATTTTTATCCATTCGTCATATCCGATGGAGTTGTTCAAAAACTCCGGTTTATTCATGAACTCTGTCTTAGCAACGCGGGCAGTACAGGTTTTCCCCGTTGGTAGCAGGAAATGCACGCTGCATTTGTTTACGCCTTACCATGTAGCCGTCTTAAGTCCAAAGTATACGGATACGACTTATTCGTTTCAACAGGAGGAGCGTCAATAGGAAATGGAACTCTGTTTTGTTCCAGGTAATGAGCAATGGTCGCGAGATACGGTTCGGGACGCAATACGTCCTGCGTATGAGAAGTATCTCCGAAACGGCTTACACGCCTCGACTCTGCTTCATTAGCATTGACGGGGAATGAATCATAGCTTCTGCCGCCGGGATGGGCTACGTAATACGTACAGCCTCCGATGGATCGGCTGTTCCAGGTATCCACGATATCGAACACCAGTGGTGTGTCAACGCCGATCGTTGGATGCAGGGCAGAGGGTGGTTGCCAGGCGCGGTAACGGATACCGCAAACATATTCTTCCCGGATCCCCGTTTCCACCAACGGCACGCGGTTGCCGTTACACAATAAAACATATCGTGCATCATTCAGGCCCTTCAATTTTACCTGCACTCGCTCGAGTGAAGAGTCAACAAACCGCGCAGTACCCGAACTTGACATCTCTTCGCCGAGCACATGCCAGGGTTCTATACCCATCCGGATTTCCATTTCAATACCGGCCATTTTTACCGTACCGTAATGTGGGAAACGGAATTCAAAAAAAGGTTCAAACCAGCTCATCTGGAACGGATACCCGGCATCATTCAGATCGTTCACTACATCCTGCAAATCCTGGTGCACATAATGCGGAAGCATGAATTTATCGTGCAGTTCTGTGCCCCATCTCACGAGATCATGTTTATAAGGCTTGCTCCAGAACTTGGCGATCAGGCCTCGAATCAGCAGCATCTGCAAAAGACTCATCTGTTTATGCGGCGGCATATCGAAAGCGCGAAACTCCAGGATGCCGAGTCTCCCGGTAGAAGTGTCGGGAGAATATAATTTATCAATACAAAATTCAGAGCGATGCGTATTACCGGTAATATCAGTTAGTAAATGTCTGAAGATCCGGTCAACCAGGTAGAATGGAATAAACCCTTTATCCGGAATCTGGCTAAAGGCGATTTCCATCTCATAAAGTTTATCATCCCTGCCCTCATCAACACGGGGCGCCTGGCTGGTCGGACCGACAAATGCGCTCGAGAACAAATAGGAAAGACCGGGATGATGCTGCCAGTATGTTACCAGACTCCTTAACAAATCGGGTCTCCGCAGCAGGGGACTGTCTGAAGGTTTGGCTCCGCCAATAGTAATATGGTTGCCACCTCCGGTGCCGGTATGTCTCCCGTCAAGCATAAATTTTTCAGTGCCGAGCCGTGACAGAAAAGCCTGCTCATATAAAGTATCTATATTTTGAACCAGCTCTTTCCAGGTTGAAGACGGATGAATATTCACTTCAATAACACCCGGATCCGGGGAAACCACCAAACGCTCCATGCGGTAATCACGGGGAGGTTCATATCCTTCAATACGAACCGGCATGTTTAATTTTTCGGCAGTGGCTTCAATGGACGCCACCATGTCGAGATAATGTTCCAGGTAATCCATTGGCGGAAGGAAAACATAAACCATTCCTTCTCTTGCCTCCACGCAAAGCGCCGTTTTGATCACGGGTACTTCATACAACGGCTTGTTCTCTTCTTCATCTTGTATCTTTTTCTCTTTTTCGTCAGCCGGTTTTTGCCGGGATCTTATTTTCTGTGGAGGAACCGGGTGTTCATATACCAACCCATAGCGACTGGTAATGGTCTCGTGGAAATTCTCCAGCGCGGGTAACTCTTCAAAGAGACTTCGTTCAACCTTTTGCGGTTCATTTTCTTTTGCCACGGCAGGCAATGAGTCGAGCGGCAGCCTGAGCCCGATGGGTGAGTTTCCCGGAATAAGGAATAAATTTTCACGGTTCAATATCCATTTGCAGCTCTGCCATTTGCTGTTGTCGTAATTCCATTTCAGCGGCAGCGTGAACCCCGCGGGCTTTTCCAGCCCGGTGTTTAATAGTTGCGACAGTGTTCTTCTTTCTGAGGAATCCTTCAGGTTGGATTTTAAAGGATCCACATTTACGGGGAGTTTTCCTTCGGTCCACAGAAAATAAAAAACGTCTTCATACGCAGCGCTTACATTATCCTCACTTACAGCCAGGTGCCTTGCAAGTTCTTTTGCAAACCGTTCTGCGTCGGACCAATCATATTTTTTTTTGATCTGCTCGTTTGCAATCAGTCTGATATTTTTCCAGATGGGATATCGATCTTTTCTCCAGAACAAACCATATTGCCAACGCGGAAGCGGTTCACCCGGATACCATTTTCCCTGGCCGAAATGAATCATGCCGTCGGCCCCGAATTGTGTACGCAACCTGAAAATTAAATCCTGCGCCCTGACTCGTTTCTCCTGGCCGTCAGCTGCTGTGTTCCACTGGGCAGATTCCATATCATCGATGGAAACAAAAGTTGGTTCGCCACCCATGGTCATACGCAGATCACCTTTTTGCAGGTCTTCGTCAATTTTGAAACCAGTAGCATGGATGGCCGCCCATTGTTCTTCCGAATATGGCTTCGTAACCCTTGGATCCTCGTGGATACGAGTAACTGTATTGGAGAATGAGAAGACCGTATCACAGGGATCTGAGGCACCCACCACAGGCGCGGCGCTTACATAATCTGGTGTGCAGGCCAGTGGAATATGACCCTCGCCCGCAAATAAACCGGACGTGGGATCCAGGCCGATCCAACCGGCGCCGGGAATATACACTTCGGTCCAGGCATGTAAATCCGTAAAATCATTTTCGGGACCCGAAGGACCATCCAGCGATTTGATATCAGCTGCCAGCTGGACCAGATAGCCCGAAACAAAACGGGCCGCGAGACCAAGTGTACGAAAAATCTGCACCAGCAACCAGGCGGAATCCCGGCAGGAGCCAAGCGCCAGCGACAGGGTCTCTTCACAGGTCTGTACGCCCGCTTCCATGCGGATATTATATTTGATATCCCTGTTTAGTTTCTGGTTAATATAAACCAGGAAGTCATTTATATTTTTTGAGCTAAGATCGATGGTTCCCATCCATTGCTTCAGCAAAGGGCCGTTCTCCTTTATTTCCAGATAAGGAATCAATTCTCCTTTCAATTGATCTTTATACACAAAAGGAAACTTCTCAGCATATTCTTCGACAAAAAAATCGAATGGATTGATGACGATCATATTGGCGATCACCTCGACTTCGATCCTGAGCTCTTTTGTTTTTTCGGGAAATACGACCCGCGCCTGGTAATTTCCAAATGGGTCCTGCTGCCAATTGATGAAGTGTTCCTTTGGAAATACATTGAATGAATATGATTCGATATGGGTTCTCGAATGGACAGCCGGCCTCAGCCGGAAAATATGAGGTGACAATGAAACAAACCGGTCGTACTGATATGCGGTTTTATGATTTATTGCTACACGTATGGCCATAATATATTATTGACACAATGAATAGCAAGATCGTTAAGATTAAGAGATAGCAAAGCCCTTTGAAGATAGCTAAATTACTGATCTGGTGGAAATTAAGATTGGTTGGGTTTCACATAAACACGGATTTTGTATATTTGTCTGCTGCCTGAGGCAGCTGAATTTTTCTGTGCGTTATGAAAATGATTGCTAAACCGTCTTCCTTTTTTCTGTTTGTTTTCCTGATGACTTTTTCCTGCAGAAAAGTATACGACCCGCCTGCTATCAAGACAGGCAATCATTTCCTGGCCGTAGATGGTTTTATATATAGCGGCTCGAACATTGCGTCCACCATGACCATTTCCAGATCTCTCAACCTGAGTGATTCAGTTCCCAATATTCCGGAGCTTCATGCACAGGTCAGTATCCAGGATACCAGCGGAAATTCATACCCCATGTTTGATACGGCCGGAACAGGGATATATGTCAGTGACTTGTTGACGCTTGATACCGGACAGAAATACCGGCTGGCCATTACAACGTCAGATGCTAATAAATATATTTCAGATTTTGTATCACCGAAAATTTCACCACCCATCGATAGTGTTACCTGGGAACTGGTAAATGATCCGCTGACATTACAACAGGCCGTAAATGTGTATGTCAATTCGCACGATGCAAAAAACAATACGCATTACTATCGTTGGGATTACCTGGAGACCTATAAACATCTTTCTCCATTGGAAACTGCATGGGGTGACTCAAACGGAATGACCTATCCTCTGCCCGTACTTTACAGTACGCATGTCTGTTGGTCTACCAGTCTTTCCACAAACATTCTGCTCGGCTCTTCGATAGCGCTCAGCCAGGACGTGATCAGTCATGTGCAGATAGCCGATTACCAACAGAATGATCCGAAAATGGATATTGGCAACAGCATTCTCGTCAGGCAATATCCGCTGACTGCAGAAGCCTATAATTACTGGTTAACCGTTCAGAAAAACTCCCAGTCGCTGGGAGGATTGTTTGATCTTCTGCCTGCGCAGATCAACGGTAATCTGCATTGCACGACAGATCCAAAAAATCCGGCACTGGGGTATATTTCTGCATCTTCCATAACGGAGCAGCGAATCTATATCAGCAATCACAGTCTGATCGGCTGGAAATCGAATCCGTCTTACTCCTGTGTGTTACATGACATAGGCCTGGATCAGCTGAATTTATTAATATATAATTATCCGGATACGTCTTACGGACCATATCATTTTGAGGGCGACTTCACCATTTCTCTTATTGTCGCGCCTAAAAGCTGTATGGACTGCCGGTACCAGGGTGGTGTAAACATACAACCTTCTTTCTGGCCCCCGATTGACTAAGGAACAATCAAGATTATGAGATTTTCTCCGGCCTTTTTATTTCGGATTCCGGATCAGGATATTGATCACCTCAACAAGAATAAGAATAATAACAACCCATTCCAGCGTCTGACTGTTTCGGTTTTGTAAGAGGTCTTTGAACAGTTCCATGTTTTCCTTCACGATACTGAGCCCTTCCTGAATTGTTCTGAATCTTGCCTGCAGATCAAATGTTTTTTTTAACCCGATATCAAGTTTATTCAGATTTTCATTTTCCCATGTTTCTTCGGGGGAATCAAAAATATACAGGTTGGCCGAGATCCGGTTTTTCAGGTTAAGGGTGCGCCCGATATACTTTTTCAGGCGGGTACCACCCAGGTTGATCCTGCCTCTTCTTTCCAGCATCTGGGTATATGAATTGGTTTCCTCCAGTAATGTATTGGTTTGCTGATTGTAATGATCCAGCGCCACGCTCTGCGATACATTGAGCATGATCAGCCGCAATTCATCTATATTCGGAGACGGGATTTCAATTTTATTATACCCATAATTAATGGCGGGCGCATCCGTTTCAATATCGAATTCATCGCTCAGCCGCTGGTCAAATAAATTTTTACAATACGGTGTGATCACCTGGAAAAAGGCCGCCATGTCGATTTCGGAATAACCAAGGAAGCAAACGATTCCATATTTGAATACATAGAGATATTTCTGATTTTCAATCCTGTAAAACAATTCATCCGTATCAGCATAATGTATTGTGGCGGGGAAGGAAGTCTTGAACAGTTTTATGTCGATGCCGTCGGCGAGCTGGAACGAAATTACTTTTGAATTCATGGACTCAGTATTTGCGGCTCCGTAAAGGTAGGCCAATGCAAATATGTATGGCACTGAGTCGGTTCCCCTGTTACTGCGCCCGGGGATCCTGTATTGACAATGAGATCCATTCTTCTTTCAGCATGACAAACCGGAATTCCTTCGTCCATTTGCCTTTAAAGAAGATATTTTCACCGACCTGGTTTTCCTGCCTGAAAAACAGCCCGTTCATTAATCCGATAGAGGCCATATTTTCTGCGTCCACCCGTTCGACGATCCGGTTAATTCCCTTCTTCCTGAACAGGAACTTTAATATACCTCTCATGGTTTCTTTCGCATATCCTTTTCTTTGATGGAGAGGCGAGATGGTTATGCCGATTTCAGCATCACCGGTCTCCGGATGATGCAATTGAATAGCACAGTCGCCAACGAGTTGTTTTGTCTGAAGTTCCTCAATACCATACTGCACCCATTGACCCGGCACCCCATCCTTTTTGGTTTTGTGTTCGGCAATAAATTCCCTTGCCTGTTCTTTGGAAAATATATCGAAACCCTGGTATTTTATTATTTCCCGATTCGAACGGTATTGATGAAAATCCTCGAGATCTGATTCCCTGAGATTCCTTATTTTTAGCCGGCTGGTCGTCAGTAACATTATTTCTTCTTATTGGCGGCCATATCCTTTTTATACTGTGCGATGGGCTTAAAAGGTCCATATTTATGCTGAACAGCGGGAAATGAATCGGGGAAAGGTCCTTCTTCGAGGTCAAAAGGTTTCAGTAAAACATTTGGCCAGTCCTGTGTAAATTTCTTTACGGGTCTTGGCTGGCTGTTTACAAATGCGGCTATGTCCCATGCTTCTTCGTTGCTGAGTTGTTCATTCAGATAGCTGCTGCCGAAAGGCATATTGTCTTTTACAAAACCCGCAAATTTCGACAGCCGGTAGAGACCGGCTGAAGAATTGTAACTGTGTTCACCCCAGAGCGGCGGATACAGATAACCTGAAACAGAATCGGGTTTTCCTTCGCCGTTGGGGCCATGGCAGAGCTGGCATTTTTGTATATAGACCATTCTGCCTTTTGACGTATCCGCGCGTCTCTCAATAAATGGTAATAATTCGAGCCCTGTTCCAGGTGGCTTCTTCCCTTTTTTCACGTCTTTTCCAACCCAGCTGATATAGGCAGCCATCGCCATCATCTCCCGGCTGTTACTGTCCGGCGCTTTCCCGTTCATACTTCTTTCAAAACAATCCGTAATACGCTGGTTGACGCTTTCCTTGCCGCCCCGGCGTTCACTGAAGCGTGGATAGAGTGAAGAAACACTTCCGAAATTTCCAGCCCACGCACGGGTACCTGCATACAAATGGCAGTTCTGGCAGTTCATACCATTGGTCGTATGGCCCAGCGAACCATGGGGACCAAAATAAGCCGCGGTGCTGCTGATTAATTTTTTGCCATACCGGATCAGGTCGCCATAATAACTGTCCGGGATCGAATTCGAATCCGGTGCCGTCCACAATGGTTCCTTTAGGGATAGTGAATCTGCGCGTGCGCTTTGATAGACTGGTTTTGAGATCATCTCTTTTCGCCAGAACCAGGCTAATAAAAGCAGGAACAGCGCGGTGGAAACCACTAGCCATTTACGTGTCATCGGATATGTTTATGTCAGCACAACTGACCGTGTTACTAGACATAACAATAGCCACATCCATGTTCCTGTGCTCTGCCGACTGCCCACACACCGGAGGGCATCGCCGGAATGCCGGGTAGGAGATTGTCGAGCCACTCTTTTTTTACGGTGGCGGCATCCTGGCTTGTTTTACCAGCAACAACGGCACTAAAAACAGTGATGGCCATAGCGCATCCGCAAAACATGATGCCGCTGTCCTGTAGTTCGCCGATTCCCAGTTGAACATTGCCAAGACCAGGTGCTGAATAATCATCTGGCTTTGGCTTCCAGAATGGATTTCTCAGAGCAGCTGCTTTTGTTTGCGGATCATTGACCTTAAACATTTCGCCGAATTTATATTTGGCCCACATGCTGTCATTTAAAGCAAACCCGACAGCTGAATGACGCAAAACGACTACCGCTCCACAATCCGATCCATTGGTCATCATATATATTTTTGGCCAGGCAAAGGGGAAGATCTCCTTCGGCTCCGTGCAGTCAAATACGATTCTGTGTTTGCCTTTCAAACCTTTAAACCAGTCGTCCGGGTCCGCAGCGTTTCCGCTAAATGCATGAATACCATCACTTGCTTTGGCCGGGTTAATCAGAGACCCGACGCCCATCAGGGCAGCTGCGCCGGTTACTTTTCCTAAAAAATCACGCCTGTTGGCTGATTGCACAAACTTGTTTTTTGACATGTGATAAAGTTTTAATGATTAAATACGGACATCATATAAAAATGGCCAATCAGCAAACCTAGTCTCCTAAGTGTTTACATGTATTGGAAAAAAGTGACAAAATCTAAACCTGCATAATTTTATCGAATCCTGCTTTTAATGAAAAGTAGTCCTGGGGCAGGCCGCCGGTGAATGATTTAAACTCATTGATGAAGTGACTCTGGTCGTAATATCCAAACACATCCGCCAGCTGACGCCACTTTACATTCAGATTGGATTCTACAAAACGGATGACGCCATTAAACCGGATCAGCCTGGAAAATGTCTTTGGGAGGAGACCGAGTTGTTCAAGAAAATGCCTTTCCAGCGTGCGTTTCGTTATAAATGTTGCCTGCTCCAGTGTTCCCAGAGAAATATTCCCTTTGGATAACTCGATCAGCCGGATGGCTTCATCGATATTTCGATCTGTCTTTTTATTGGTTTCCAGTTGTCCGATCAGCCAGGCATCTATTATTTCAATTTTCCGGGAAAGATGAATTTCCCGGAGCTGACGCCCAATTTCAGCTACCTGGTTTCCTATGAATTCGACGGCATCCCGGCTCCTGTTACTGAACTGGTTGGCCGGAAGATGAAAAATTTTAAAGAAACCTCCTGGTTTGAAATTGATGATCATCTTTTTCATGCCCGCAAAGAGTTTTACCCGGCACACCCGATCATTCGGTCCCGCGATAAAATGCAAGGCACAATACTCTTCGTGTGTGCAGTCATATACTGTTTTCGAATGATCCAGGCCAAACACCAGGCTTTGTGTAATGTGGGGAAAGAATGTATTTTCAATAGAACTGCCCTCCGGCTGTTCTGCCGATACGATCAGGTATGAATCGACACAATGCCTGAGCAAAGGATGAGGGTTAAAAGCGTGAACATGAAACATATTCCCTGTTTATAAGATTACGGTGGAGGAATTTCTTTCGTGCTCGTGGATGCAGCCGCGTGAAGCTACTATTTTAGGCAGAAAAATGGCAAACCCGGTGCAAAATATTTTTGAGTTAATGCATAAAACACTGACTAACTTGCTGTAAACCGATTAATTGACAAATAGTTTTTATGATGAAATGTCTTCTGTTCAGCCTGTCTTGTTCATTCCTGTATTTATTTTCCTTATCCCAGGTACCGGTTAGTAAGGAACCCCGTCACCACAACATTTTTGAAAATGATCATGTAAGGGTATTGGATGTACATATTCCACCCGGAGATACAACCCAGATCCATATACATGCCACGCCGTCTGTTTTTGTAATCCTGACCAATCATGTGAAAGTAGGATCGCAGGTCATCAGTGAAGAAAAAAGGGCGGATCTGAACACATCAGATAACGACAATATCTGGTTTGAAGGTTTTTATACAGCGCCTCGCATCCATCGCGTTTGGAACAGCGATACAAAAGAATATCATGTCATGGATATTGAGCTGACCAACAAAAATTATATAACCCTCGAGCCGCCCATACAACAGGAGGCATTTACTTTTTTGTTCGATCAAAAACCGGTGCGGGCGTATCGAATCAAGACGGGAGCTTCAGGGATTACGGTACCGGCGCGTAAAGCCGGTATCCTGATCATCCAGTTGTCGGATTTAGATCATTCAATCACCGTCAATGAAAAACCTTTCCATAAAATGGGAGATTTTATCTATATCCCTTCGGGCAATCTGGTTAGCATTTCAGCTGATTCAATAGGAAAATCGGAATTCGCGTTCTTCGAGCTGAGATAGCATGGCTATTGAATTTTTTTTACTTTGATATTCCGGTACCAAACTTCTTCCCCATGATCCTGCAGGGCAAAATGCCCAGTTGAAAAACTGCCAAAACCGGGCATGGTTTTAAATTTACTTTCAGCAATCAGTTTTTTCCAGGTCTCATCCCAGAGTCCGGTAGAAACAATGTGTGTATCATTTAAGTAAAGATCCAGGTGATTGTGGTTGCTTACAATCTCTACCTCGTTCCACTCCATGGCAGGTTTTGCTGACATGATCCTCGAAGCTATCAGATCATAAATATCACCGGCTTCGTGCTTAAAGCTATGCGCGTCTTCATTGCTGTCTTTATCGCATACCTGCATTTCGGGACCCGTATTCCAGGTCTCCTTATATTTCTGGGTGTCTTCCTGTACGAAGAGCATGATACCGCTGTTTGCTTTTTTTGCAATCATCCATTCCAGCTTGAGATCGAAATTGCTGAAAGTATCATTGCTGACAAGGTCCCCGCCTCCCGCAGTCTGGTATCCATTTTTTGCGCCTGGTTTTAAATGAATGGATCCGCTGTCGGTATTCCATGCCGAGCCCGCATCTTTTTTACCATACGTATGCCAGTCGCGAATCGTATTACCACCGGACAATGAAATCCAGCCGCTGTCATTCAGAACGGGGACCGATGCGGTAATGGCTGACGAATCAATACCATTGTTATTGTATCCTTTCAGTTTGCAGGATGAGACGATCAGGCAACAAATAAATAAAGCTGTAAAGAGTTTCAATGTTTCTTTTTATGAAGGATATAAAAATGAGCAGCCATTCAATATTCACGGTGCCAACCTTGCATAAAGTAACTAATTTTAATGATAGTGTATGTTGTTACATAAGGATAAAACTTCATTCGAAAACTTCAGCGAATCCGCGGAGCTGGAATGGCTGGAGACAAACGGTCTTGGCGGCTGGGCAAGCAGCAGCTTATCCGGCTGCAATACCCGGCGTTATCATGGATTACTCATGGCTGCTATTACTCCCCCGGCTGAAAGGATGCTCCTTGTTTCAAAACTGGACGAAACGATCATTCTGGATGGCCGGCCGTACGATCTGTCGACAAACAATTATGGTGATACTATTTCTCCCAGGGGATTTCAATTCCTGTCTTCTTTCAGGAAAGATTTTTTCCCCGAATGGATCTATGAAGTGGCGGGTATCCGTCTGCGTAAAACCATCACGATGGTAACGGGGGAGAATACGACCCTGATTCGTTATGAAGTTTTGAAATCGGAAAAACCTTTTGTTATGCAGTTGCTGCCCCTGATTGCCGCCAGGGGGTACCACCAGCTTCAGCATGCCAACCATAATATTTTCTGGGATGTGGATTTTAAAAACGGGCTCTTCCATAACCAGCCATTTGAAGGTGCTCCGGATATTTATATCTACGTCCCGGATTCTTCGTATCAGTCCGTGAATACCTGGTATTTCAGATTTAATTACCTGCAGGAAAAATTCCGGGGACTGGACTATGAAGAAGACCTTTTCAATCATGGAATATTCAGCGTGGAACTCAAAGACGGAGATGCATTGGATATAATCCTTTCGACGGAAGATCCAACGGGTAAAAATCCGGAGACATTGTTTGAAAGTGAAAAAAACCGGAAATTCTCCCTGCTGAAGGGAGTTCCGGGAGACACCCTGAGGCAATTGGTTCTGGCCGCAGATCAGTTTATTGTGCAGAGAACGGTGCCTTCCCGAGAAGACGGAACCCCACCCGTCTCTTTGAAAACAGTCATCGCAGGATATCATTGGTTTACAGATTGGGGACGCGACACGATGATTTCCCTGCCGGGCCTTTGCCTGCGGACGGGCCGATATGAAGACGCCAGGAAAATTATTGCCGTGTTTGCAAAATCTGTGAGCATGGGTATGTTGCCGAACCGGTTCCAGGATAATAACGAACCGCCCGAGTATAACAATGTGGATGGCACGCTATGGTACTTTAATGCCGTGTATGCCTACCTGCAATCAACAAAAGACAGGAATTTTATTCTGAAAGAAATTCTCCCGGTGTTAAAAAGCATTATCGAATGGCATGTCAAGGGCACCCGTTATTATATTCATGTTGATACCGACGGATTATTATTCGCCGGTGAAACGGGAGAGCAACTCACATGGATGGATGCCCGCATTGGGAACTGGGTCGTAACGCCGCGCATGGGGAAACCGGTTGAAATCGAAGCGCTTTGGTACAACGCATTGAAAATATTTGAAGAATTGCTTTTAATGAACGGAGAGAAGGATTATGCGGATGACATTCACCAAAAAGCAGAACAGGCAAAAGAAAGTTTCGGAAATACATTCTGGTACGCAGCGGGTAATTATTTGTATGAT
>Ga0209838_1000020_pt1 | contig 18802 bp, 19 predicted proteins | sample OrgsoiDNA2013047_FD_185797 | JGI IMG/M metagenome (GOLD analysis project Ga0209838, IMG submission 185797) | Permafrost soil microbial communities from the Arctic, to analyse light accelerated degradation of dissolved organic matter (DOM) -... | ecosystem: Environmental > Terrestrial > Soil >... | reverse complement strand
TGTGTATACCAGCAACGATATTGCAGACTACGATCTTATCGGGCGTATCATACAACAAGACGCAGTCAGTGCATCTAATAAAATCGGCGTGATGGTCAGGGATAGTTTATCCAATACTTCACGGTTTGCTTTTATGGCTTCTGTAAACAATGGTACCAGTTTTATTTTTGAATACCGTTCTGTTGCAGGCGGCCCGGTCACCATCATCAATCTGCCGGGTCACGCTTTCCCATACTGGGTAAAAATATCCAAGTCCGGTACGCTTTACCAGGGATTTACATCTTCCGACGGCATTAGCTGGGTGCCGGCTGGCTCCGCTGTGGATTTGCATTTTGGAACCGACCCGACGAATGTCCCTCACTACGGCATGGCGGCTGCCAGTGCAAACAACACAATTCTGTCAACCGGCAAGATCGATAATTTCAATCTGGCCGGCAGCACACCGCTGCCTATTCTCCTGCTCAGTTTTACTGCGAACAATATAAACAACGATCATGTATTGGTTTCCTGGTCAACGTCCATGGAGCACCTGGTGGATCACTATGAAATCCAAAGAAGTGTGGACAATACCAGCTTTCAGACCATTGCGAACGTAAAAGCCGTTGGAGAGAGCCAGACAACGCAATATTATTCGGTGAATGACAATAATCCTGCCGGTGGAATAAATTATTATCGTTTAAAGGAAGTAGACAGGGATGGCAATTTTTATATTTCTCCGGTTGTTTCGGTGAAATTTAATGAACCGGAAGGTCTAGAAATATATCCCAACCCCGCCGGCAATTACACCAATATTATTTCCCAGCGATACCCGATTGTTGACGTCAACCTGTATGATGTGACCGGGAAACTGATAAGAGCCATTCATCCGTCCGGTGTTCAGACGAGCCTGCAGTTTAACACGGCTGATTTGTCGAAAGGAGTGTATATCATTTCGGTTAAAACGACTGTGATTACGTACAGGCAAAAATTGTTTAAACAATAAGCAGGGAGATTAATTGAAGAGCCGAAGATTGGATGGTTTTTTCAAACCCCTGTGACAGGTTTTGCAGGTGACTACGGCATTTCTGAACGACGTGAAATCATACGTGTTTTTGTAGTTGAAATATTTCTTATTGATTTTTTCCGTCATTACCATCATATTTCTTGCAATCACTTTTTCGGGATTTTCATCCGTCGCGAAATCAACCCTTCTCGGGAAAACATCCGGCTTTGTATCGGGATGACAATAGCTGCAGGTCACGCCTAACTGACCGGTATACTGATGCATGATCTCCTCCATCAAATCCTGATTCGTATTCTTCGGAAGCACTTTTAGATTTTTCCATTCAGGTTTTTCCTGTGGACGGGTTGCGGCGATACCGGCAGTTATAAACAGACCAATTCCTGTATAAATAAAAATTTTCTTATTTATCATCCTGCATGATACTTGAATGGAATGTGCATTTTATTTGTGCTCTCCCGGATGCGGGCTGCCGCGATGACAGGTCATGCATTCCACTGTTGGTACAAACATGCCCTGTTCGTTTTTATTGTAGCTGAAATATTTTTTGTTGATCTTGGTTGTCATCTTCATCATTTTCCGTGCTATGTTTTTTTCAGGCTTGTCGTCGCTGGCAAAATCCAGGTGATGACTGGCGCTGTCTTTTGAAGGTGCATGACAGAAGTTGCATTTTACGCCGAGGGCATCTTTGAAATTCCCCATTATTTTCCCTAGTTCTTCATCGCTGATATTTTTTGGAAGGATTTTCAGGTTCGTGTATTTATGCTCGTTCGGTGGTTTGGTTGCAGCAATACCCACTACGACAAAGATGCTTATCATAATAACAGCCAGGTTCTTTTTGGTGAATAGCATATCCTGAATTTGATTACAATCTAATTAAAATCCCCGAAACCCTGACCGTTTTTCCATTATTTTGCAGCCTCTGAAATGAAACGACAGCCAGCCATTGGATTTATTTTTGTCACCCTGCTCATTGATACGATTGGCTGGGGACTTATTATTCCCGTTATGCCGGAACTCATCGCGGGCATGAAACATATTCCGGTAAACGAGGCGAGTAAGGATGGGGGATGGCTTCTTTTTGTTTACGCGCTCATGCAGTTTATTTGTGCACCCATCCTCGGAAACCTCAGTGACCAGTATGGCCGCCGGCCCGTACTGCTGTTTTCACTTTTTGGATTCGGGATAGATTATATTTTTCTCGGCTTTGCACCTAGTTTCGGATGGCTTTTTCTTGGCAGAACCATTGCCGGAATAACAGGGGCGAGCTTTACGACGGCGTCTGCGTATATCGCGGATATCAGCAATGAACAAACAAGAACGAAGAATTTCGGTCTGGTGGGCGCGGCGTTTGGGCTGGGATTTATTATTGGTCCAGCTATCGGCGGATTGCTCACGGGTTTGGGTATACGCGCGCCTTTTTATGCTGCAGCCATATTGACCCTACTGAACTGGCTTTATGGATATTTTATTCTGCCCGAATCATTATCAGCGGAGAACCGCCGGCGTTTTCAATGGAAGCGGGCGAATCCTCTGGGCTCCCTGATGCACCTGAAAAATTATCCTGCAGTAGCGGGACTGGTTCTGGCTTTGACCCTGGTTTACCTGGGCTCGCATGCAGTACAAAGTAACTGGAGCTATTATACCGCGTACCGGTTTTTATGGACGCCCAAAACCATTGGCATTTCGCTGACAGTGGTGGGCGTACTGGTGGCTTTCGTGCAGGCAGGATTGATTCGCATAATCACGCCAAAAATCGGAAATGAACGCAGTATTTATATTGGACTGCTCCTGTATGCCATCGGCATGTTTCTGTTTGCCATAGCTACACAAAGCTGGATGATGTTTGCCTTTTTAGTTCCTTATTGCCTGGGTGGTATTGCCGGACCAGCTTTGCAGGCGACGATTTCGGGTCATGTACCTGCCAATGCCCAGGGCGAACTGCAGGGATCGCTGACCAGCCTGATGAGCATAACGTTAATTATTGGCCCTGTTATGATGACTAATCTGTTTTCTTTTTTTACGTCGGATCATGCACCATTCTTATTTCCGGGTGCGTCTTTTGTTTTGGGTGGTCTGCTGATGCTGGCCAGCAGCATAGTGGCATATAAATCTTTAAAAGGGAATTGAATAATGGATATTTTAGTGTATCTTTGCGGAGTCTTAAGTTGATCAGCATTTAGTAAGTGAACAAACATTCTGCTACGCAATCTTCAGTACGGTTAGTTAGTCGCCTTTACTTCAGCTTTCAGTCAGCTTTAATTTTTATCATTTAATTTTTTATTTAAGTATGAACATTTATGTTTCAAATTTAAGCTTCAACGTAACCGATGAAGACTTAAACGAGTATTTTGCAGAGTACGGTGAGGTTTCATCTGCTAAAGTTATTCTTGACAAATTCACACAGAAATCACGTGGATTTGCATTTGTTGAAATGGCAGACGACGAAGCTGCCAAGAAAGCAATATCCGAACTGGATGGCGCTTCAGTTGATGGCAGGACCATCAACGTATCGATCGCTAAACCCCGCGAAGAACGCACTGGCGGAGCCGGTGGCGGTAACAGAACCGGTGGTGGTGGTAATTTCCAGAAAAGAAATAACTACAGCAACAGCAGATATTAATCGCTTTTAACTTTAGTAGCCGTCCCTTCTTATGATGGGACGGCTATTTTTTTGCAGTTTACCGCCGTTTATTTTTGCCAGTTACCCTTATGCCAACGGTATCCCTTGTTTCCGTTCTCCCAATAACCTGATTTCCAGGCGCGACCTTCTCTGTGGCGTTGCCAGCTTCCTTCGTGCCAGCGATAATTGCCGCCACTCCATTCCCATTCACCGGCGATCCATACATATTCCGGACCCGGAGAAGCGGGTCTTGAATAAGTTACATCCGCTGGCCGGGTAGTAACATAGCCTGCCGAGCAACCCGCCATTAAAATGCAGGATAAAATGCTTAAAGCCAATAGATAATTTTTCATTTTTTAACTGTTTATTCCCTAGGAAAGCAAAAGCCGTTCCTTCAAAGGCGCCGTTATGTTGTAATTTGCAGGAATTTTCAGCCCATGATTCCTTCAGCTACAGTGGCCGCCCCGCTGACGGCCAAAGATTTTGTAACAGACCAGGAAGTCCGCTGGTGCCCGGGATGTGGAGATTATTCCATTTTAGCCCAGGTTCAGAAAGTTATGCCGCAGATAGGCGTTCCACGCGAAAATATTGTCATTATTTCCGGTATCGGTTGCAACAGCCGGTTCCCATATTATATGAATACCTATGGCATGCATTCCATTCACGGAAGAGCCACAGCCATCGCCTCCGGGTTAAAAGCCACACGTCCTGAACTCAGCGTCTGGATCGTCACGGGCGACGGTGATTCACTCAGTATCGGTGGAAATCATACCATTCATTTACTGCGTCGGAATTTCGACGTGAATGTACTTCTCTTCAATAACCAGATTTATGGATTGACCAAGGGCCAATATTCCCCTACTTCCGAAACGGATAAGGTGACCAAGTCTACTCCGATGGGCAGTATTGATCATCCTTTTAATCCACTGGCTCTGGCTTTGGGAGCGGACGCGAGTTTTATTGCCCGGAGTATGGACCGGGATCCAAAACATCTTCAGCATATGTTGATGCGCAGCCATCAGCACAAGGGCTCTTCTTTCCTGGAAATATATCAGAACTGCAACATCTTTAATGACGGGGCTTTTGAAATTTTCACGGAGAAAGGATCAAAACCTGCTGAAACCCTCTTTCTGGAGCACGGAAAACCACTTGTATTTGGCGCCCAGCAAAATAAGGGTGTTCGGCTGGATGGGCTTAAACCCGTCATCGTGGAAATCGGAAATGGATATAATGCAGAGGACTTATGGATTCATGACGAAACAGATATTTATAAAGCACAAACATTAACCCGGATGTTTGACGATCCCAGCCTGGAATCCCATTTTCCGCGGCCCTTTGGAGTATTTTATATAAACCAGCGCTCTTGCTATGAAGATTTACTAAACGATCAGATTGAAGAAGTAATCAGGACAAAAGGCAGAGGAAATCTTAATAAGCTATTGAGCGGAAGAGAAACATGGTCAATTGAGAATTGATAATTGATAATTGATAATTCTCAATCCTCCATTATCAATTAACAACTAACAATTAACAATTAACTCTCTGCTTGCTTCCGAAAATGTCTTTCCCTTTTTATAGTTATACCACCACGCCGGAGCAGTTTTTTTCATGAGCGTATCCAGGTGACGCATGCCAAATAGATTCCAGGCACCCTTTATCTTTCCGCTGATCCCCGGTTGGAGTGCCCGAAGACTCATGGCAAATCCACCATCGACATATTCCATATGATGCCAGTATCCGGCGGGCATAAAGAGCGTGTCACCGTGGTCGAGTACCAGGTCATAGCCTTTGGCCAGTTTCAGCGCAGGAAAGCGGTCATAGTCCAGCTTATTTTTCTCAGCGTCGTAATATTTTTCAAAATTCACCATACTTAAAACCTCCCAGGGTTTTCGATATATCTTATGTTGTTCTTCATGAGGGAAAAGAAGGATTCTTTTTTTACCGATGAACTGAGTATGAAAAATATGAGAGAGATCGATATCGAAGTGCATATGGGTTATTGAACCCTGGCCACCTGTAAATAACATGGGAAATTTTTTGACAAAACCCCTGCAATATTGTTCAGGCCAGTCGAAGTCATGGATCATGGCTGGTGCATGCTCAAATAAATTAAACAAAAAAATCCGCCATTCTGCAGGACCCTTTCGGATCATATCAATATAGTCGCCAAATTGCATGTAATCATCGGCTGTATTGATGGGTGTATAAGCATCGCTCTTAATATTATTGTACACACCTACTTTAACATTCCCGACAATGGCCTTTATAAAATCCCAGTTCCATTTGGAATATGCCGGCCATTTTTTTGCCATGCCGCTGATCACCAAAGGCTTCAGGGGCAGATAGTAATTTTTTCTGAAATCTTCTGTTGAAATATTTTCCACCCGGTCTACCGAAGTCAACTGCATAGCGGGATTTTTTATAAAATTAGTGTAAACATATTAAAGACTAAGTTGCGAAAATGCAATCTTACATTGCGTCATGTTTCTTACAGTTCATCCAAAAAATCCACAGGAACGAAACATTCAAACGATCACCGAATGTCTTTTATCCGGAGGCATTATCATATATCCCACCGATACCATATATGGCCTGGGCTGTGATATATTTCAGCATAAGGCCATCGAACGCATCTGCCGGATCAAACAAATTGATCCTTCAAAGGCCCAGCTTTCTTTTGTTTGTTACGACCTCAGCGATCTGAGTACATATACCAAAAGTATCTCAACGCCATTATATCGAGTGTTAAAAAATCACCTCCCAGGTCCTTATACTTTTATACTGCCTGCAAGTAAGGAAGTTCCCAAAATTCTTAAAAGCAGGAAGAACAGTATCGGCCTCCGGATACCGGACAATCTTATTGCCCGAACTATCGTGCAAAGACTGGACCACCCGGTACTCAGTACTTCTTTACCCGGTGAGCGCGTGGAAGACTATACCGATCCTGAAATTATTTATGAACAATTCAAAAACCTGGTGGATATCGTGGTTGACGGCGGCCCGGGTCATGCCGTTCCATCCACTATTGTTGATTACACATCAGGAGACCCGGTTATACTTCGTCAGGGGGCAGGCATTTTTGAAGCGTAAATCAGGAAAGGAAGTCATTGTGTTCATGGTACTCATTCGTGCTCGAAGATTTCCATCTGGCAGGAAACGATATTAAAACTTTTCCGGTGATAGGGGCATAAGCCATGGATCGCGATACCATTGCGGTGCTCGGGTGTTCCGTATCCCTTATTATTAAACCAACCGTAATGGGGGTATTCGTAGTGAAGGCGACGCATGTAATCATCCCGATAGGTTTTTGCCAGAATGCTGGCCGCGGCTATGGAAGCATAAATGCCGTCTCCCTTAACAACACAATGATGAGGGATCTTTTTATATTTATAGAACATGTGTCCGTCGATCAGGAGTAATTGCGGTTGTTTCTTTAATTTTTTTATAGCGAGGTGCATGGCTTTAAAAGACGCTTTCAGGATATTGATCTCGTCTATTTCTTCATTGCTCACCTGCTCTACTGCGTAGTCGGTGGCATGTGTCTCTATATATGCTCTGAGCTCAATCCTTATTTCCGGATCAACTTGTTTAGAATCGTTGAGAAGGGGATGGTGGAAATCCCGGGGCAAAATTACGGCAGCGGCAAAAACGGGTCCGGCAAAACATCCCCGTCCGGCTTCATCACAGCCTGCTTCCAGTAAATGGTCATGATGAAATGCTTTGAGCAAAAGAATTGTTTCATCAAAAATAAAGCAATGCCTTGCTTTTATGATCGTCCGGAAAGGAAATAGTTATCTACAGCGGCCGTGGATGAATTATTTTTGTTGTATGACGCTTTGGAAGACAAGATCTGCAAACCGCGCGGTTGCTTATTGGGTCCTTGCGGGCACTGGGATGCTTTTTATTCAGGTATTGCTGGGCGGAATTACGCGTTTAACCGGATCGGGCCTTTCCATTACTGAATGGAATGTGATAACCGGCGTGGTGCCACCCATACACCCGGATCAATGGTCGGCGGAATTCGATAAGTATAAGCAGACACCGCAGTATCATCTGCTGAATTCAGATTTTACGCTCTCTGATTTTAAATTTATTTTTTTCTGGGAATGGATTCACCGGTTATGGGCGCGATTGGTTGGAGTGGTGTTCATCGTCGGATTTGTATTGTTGCTCTTTAAAAGGAAATTAAAGAGCGAAATGATCATGCCCCTGCTGACTTTATTCTTTCTTGGATTTATGCAGGCAGTTATTGGCTGGATCATGGTAGTAAGCGGTTTGACCGGAAACGCACTCTATGTGCAGCCGGCGAAACTTGCTCTTCATTTTATTTTTGCCATCGGGCTTATTTCCTACGCATTCTGGTTTTCTCTCAGGTTATTATTCCCGGTTACGCGTGTAAGGAATGCACGCTGGATCAGGTCTTTTTCCATCGTATTGCTGATCCTGGTTTTTGTTCAGTTGTTATATGGAGCACTCATGGCTGGTAACAAAGCCGCAGCCGTTGCGCCTACCTGGCCGCAGATCAACGGGGACTGGGTGCCATCCAATCTTTTCAAAGAATCGCCCTTTCTGCTCAATTTCGTCGGGAACGGGATCACCATTCATTTCATACACAGGAATCTTGCTTATCTTATCCTGATCGGTGTGAGTCTTTGGACGCTTCGTCTTTTCAGGTCGGGGATCATCCGGAACCAGCGGACACGCTTGCTTCTTCCCCTGGGCCTTGTACTTTTTCAGGTTATCCTTGGCATATTGGCGTTGCTGACGAGTCCGGGCATTGTGGCCAATCATTGGGTGGCGTTCGACTGGCTGGCCTTATTGCATCAGCTAAATGGCATGTTGCTGCTTTTCAGCCTGATATATGCAATCTATGTGTTAAGACCTTCCATGAAGTAATTTTAGCCCGTCCTTTCCGTTAGGATTGAGGAATGGGGACAGATGACTGGCTTTTTTTAAACTAACTTTCTTTTAAGATCCTGCCGGCATGATGCGATACCTGAGAGCCATTTATTATTTTTTTCCTGTTCAGCTGGTGTTGTTGTATTTGAAAAAATATCAGTTGCTGCTGTTGTTTTGGCTGATCCTTTTTTCCACTATTCACGGAGGATTCATGCATTCATTTGGCGCTGATGCGCTATTTCTGGCTCCCGAATATCTTGACAATGTGAACGCCCTGAGCGGAGCGATCGTGGGCGCCGCTGCCGGAGCTTTTATCATGTGCTGGAATGTGACCACATTTATTTTATACAGCCGCCACTTTCGTTTTCTGGCAACGACCACGCGGCCGTTCCTGAAATACTGTACCAATAATTTTATTCTTCCGGGTGGGCTCCTGGTTTTTTATTTCTTTAAGGCCATCGATTTTGACAGCGCGAAAGAACTGATGACCAATAGCGAGATTGCCTGGCTGATCGCAGGCTTTCTGACGGGATTTTTTCTGGTGATCGGATTTTCGCTGTTATATTTCTTTGAGGCCGACCGTACGATAAAGCGGCAAATGACACCGTTGATCGCCAATCCCAAACTATTCAAGTCGCAGTTCAAATCAAAAGATGTTCAACGAAACACCAGCCGGCTGATCCGCGTAAACTGGTATATGAATGGTCCTTTCTCCGTTAAGCAGGTACGGGACGTGTCTCATTACAGCAAGGAATTTATTGAACGGATTTTTAGCCGCCACCATTTTGCAGCCATTCTTTCCATTTGTATAGCTTTTCTTTTTCTGGTGCTGGTCGGTTTTTTTATGGACAAACCTTTTTTTCAATTGCCTGCAGCCGCCAGTATATTCCTGTTTTTTTCCATTCTCCTGGCTGTATCCGGTGCGTTTTCATATTTCCTGGAAAGCTGGAGCATTCCCTTTCTCGTTCTACTCTTCGTCGTTCTAAATATATTATACCGTTACGAAGTGATTGACCCGACCAACAAAGCCTATGGTCTGAATTATACAAACCGTAACGAACGACCGGTTTATGATCGGGATCATTTATTAGACATGTGTTCATATGATAAAGTAGCGGCGGACAAAGCGCAGATGTTGAAGATCCTGGAAAACTGGAAGAAGAAACAGAAAGAAGATAAGCCGATTCTGCTGATCATTAATACCAGTGGCGGCGGCAGTCGCAGCGCAGCGTTTACGATGAATATCCTTCAGAGGCTTGACCAGCAAAACGGTGGTCACCTGATGGATAAAACTTTTATTATAACCGGCGCTTCCGGTGGCATGTTCGGCGCAGCCTATTTTCGCGAACTGTCCAGGCTAAGGGAATATAAGGATTCCACCATCCGGCCGGATGACCGTAAGTATACAGATGCTATTTCGGGGGACCTGCTCAACCCTCTTTTTTCTTCCTTCGTCGCGCGCGACCTTTTTTCACCAGCTCAGAAATTTAATGTTGGGAGTTACGAGTATATTAAGGATCGCGGATACGCCTTCGAGCAAAAACTCAATGAAAATACCTCGGGCGTTCTGGACAGGCAGTTGCGGGACCTTGCACCCGAAGAATCAAGTGCGCAGATACCATTGATGTTGTTCAGTTCTGTCATTACGAGGGACAGTCGCACCATGCTGATCAGCACGCAGCCCATTAGTTTTCTGATGCGACCCGTATTCGACAGTTCAAGGATCAAAACCATCGATCCCGATGCAGTTGACTTCGGGCGTTTTTTTTCCAAGCAGGATCCTATGAATATGCGCATGTTGACAGCGCTTAGAATGAATGCGACGTTTCCTTATGTTTTGCCCAATGTCTGGTTGCCTTCAGAACCAGTGATCGATGTGATGGACGCAGGATTCAGGGATAATTTTGGGGAACAGGTAGGCATCCGTTTTGTACATGTTTTTCGTGATTGGATTCTCAAGAATACCCGGGGGGTTTTGCTCATTCAGATACGCGACCGGAAAACGGGGGGATGGGAAAATCCTTTTGAATCAACAAACATTACTGAAATTATTACCAAGCCCCTTTTATTGTTGCAATATAACTGGTACAAAATGCAGGAATATAATCAGAATGATCTTTTGAGTGTGATGGAAGGTTATATGGGCAACAGTTTTTACAAGATGACATTCCAATATGAACCCATGTCAGCCAACCAGGGTGCAGCATTGAATTTCCACCTGAGCCGACAGGAAAAACTGGAAATTGCCAATGCGGTGAACAGTCCATTAAATCAACAGATTTTTAAAAGCGTAAATGATTTGTTGAATCCGTAAAAAGCGGGAGCCTGATGCTACACTCCTATATTTCCGCATGTCTCCACTGGTATTATGCTTTAGGCTTTTCCGGCTGTAGTAATTTGAAACAGTTGCCGATCACGCGAATGCTGAATTCAACGCTGGTTTCGGATGGATCACCATCAATATGCAACGGCGCGTTTCCCGGGTTGCGGATGATGATTTTGTCTGTCTGCAAGTAGATGATATTTTTTTTGTCACGATAGTCCATCGCATACCGGGGCCTGTTATTCCCCGTTACCTGTAAAAGAACAGAGAAGGGCAGCGTGATCTTATTCATTTTTTTTACGATCACAATATCCAGCAAACCGTCTGCCATGTTGGCTTTAGGGGCGATCGTGAAATTATTTCCAAACTGGTTGCTGTTGGCTATACTGATAAAATAGGCATCTGTTTTCAGTACCCTGTCTTTCAGTTTTATTTCGAATGGATACGGTTTTGATTTAAAGAACTGGATAGTTGAAATTCGGATATAGCTCTGCAACCCCCTTGTTTTTTGTTTGGCAAATTCGTGTGCAACGAGCGCATCAAACCCGATTCCACATAGCATACAGGAAAACTTTTCATTTATATAGAATGCATCTGTCGGATAGGCTTTGCCTTTGAATATGATGTCGAGCGCGCGCCCTGTTTGTCTCGGGATCTTTGCCGCATATGCGAGCCCGTTACCGGAACCCATCGGTATAATGCCGATATTTACATGTACACCTTGCAAAGCATTTACCACGGCGTTCACCGTACCATCACCCCCGCAGATCACAACGTCCGTGATTTCATCCTTTTTGATGATCTTTTGAAGATTGTCATAACTGCCGTCTGCTTTGGAGGGTAGAATTTCAAAATCTATTCCTTCTGCCCGAGTCTTGCGGATGATCAGTTCTTTTATCTTTTCCTTTTTTTGGGTACCGGATATCGGATTAATCAGGTAAATGATTTTGCGGGACATGGGCGCAAGTTCAGCTAAAACCCGAATTTCTAAAAAGAAATCAAGATTCTTTCTTCCAATGGTTTTAGTTTCCGAACTTGGAGTCCCCAACTGAAACCTAAAATTTCCACAATGACTGTTGCACCAAAACAACGATTTCTGGCTCTGGATGTTTTCAGAGGTATGACGATCTGCTTTATGATCATCGTGAATACATCCGGAAGTAAGTTTACATATTCACCACTCGAACATGCACGCTGGCATGGATTTACGCCAACCGATCTCGTTTTTCCTTCTTTTTTGTTTGCGGTGGGAAATGCAATGAGTTTTGTAATGAGCAGGTGGAACACGTTGACCCAGGCGCAGGTGCTTGGGAAAATATTTAAACGAACCTTTATTATTTTTCTTTGCGGATTCCTTTTATACTGGTTTCCTTTTTTCTATACCGACCCGACTCATCATGTTTTGTTTGCTCCACTTTCACATACCAGGATCCTCGGCGTTCTGCAAAGAATTGCGCTGGCGTATGGTATCGCTTCGCTCCTTGTGTATTATTTCAAACCAGGCACGGTAATCAGTATTTCCATTTCTATTCTTCTGCTATACTGGGCGCTGATGCTCATGGGAGGAGAAGCACCTGATCCGCTGACGATGACAGGCAATCTGGGTTATAAAATTGATTTGTGGTTGATGGGGCCCAACCATATGTATCATGGAGAGGGCGTGGCCTTTGATCCGGAGGGATGGTTTTCGACGCTGCCTTCGGTGGTGAATGTCACATTTGGTTATATGGTCGGGAAGTTTATCCAGGAAAAAGGGAAGAGTTTTGAAGGGCTCACCAAACTTTTACTGCTTGGTGCGACCCTGATCGTAATCGGATATTTCTGGGATCTTTCATTCCCCATTAACAAAAAATTGTGGTCCAGTTCCTTTGTCGTTTATACTGTTGGTATTGACTGCGTGATCATCTCAGCCATCATTTATGTGGTGGATTTTCTTGGCAGAACAGGATGGACCAGATTTTTTACTGTTTTTGGCAAAAACCCGCTTTTCATATACCTCCTCTCTGAAGTTGGCGCTACCGTGTTATATGTTATTCAGCCGGAACCAGGCGTTAGCCTGTATTCATGGATCTACCAACATATCTACCGGCACGCCGGACTCTACCTGGGTTCGCTCTTATTTGCCATATCCTGGATGTTATTCTGTTGGATTGTCGGCTTTTACCTCGACAAGAAGAAGATCTATGTGCGGGTATAGACAGAATTTCAAATTCTGACGCTCTCTATACGCCAAAGCACCAACCCTTCGTTATACGGGGGAAATAGCATACCTTTGCGCGTCCAAAAACAGGTCCGGGCCTGCTAAAAGCATAGAACATTATGGAGATCAGGAACATTGCGATTATTGCACACGTAGACCACGGTAAGACCACGCTGGTAGATAAGATTTTACACGCCACTAAAGTTTTCCGGGATAACCAGGAAACAGGTGAGCTGATCATGGATAGCAACGATCTTGAGAAAGAAAGAGGCATCACCATCTTTAGTAAGAATGCAGCCGTCGTATACAATGGGGTAAAAATAAATGTCATCGATACACCCGGTCACGCCGACTTCGGCGGAGAAGTGGAACGGGTACTTAAAATGGCCGATGGGGTATTATTACTGGTGGATGCCTTTGAAGGTCCTATGCCGCAAACGCGTTTTGTTTTGCAGAAGGCTCTTCACCTGAATCTGAGGCCCATCGTGATCATAAATAAGGTCGACAAACCCAATTGCCGTCCGGAAGAAGTGCACGAAGCGATCTTTGAATTGTTTTTCAACCTTGATGCTACAGAAGCCCAGCTTGATTTCCCGACGTTCTACGGTTCGGGCAAGAATGGATGGTTTAACGACTCACTGACACCCACAACCGATATCATCCCTTTGCTGGATGGCATCATTAAATACGTTCCTGCTCCCGTAAAAAATGAAGGACCACTTCAAATGCAGATCACCTCACTCGATTATTCTTCTTTTCTGGGAAGAATTGCAGTCGGTAAAGTGGCGCGCGGAAGTATAAAGGAAGGTCAGTCCATCGCGTTGATGCAGGCTGATGGGTCCATAAAGAAATCCAGGGTCAAAGAATTGTATGTTTTTGAATCCCTTGGTAAAAAGAAAACGACAGAAGTACTTTGCGGAGATATCTGTGCTGTTGTAGGTCTTGAAGATTTTAATATCGGTGATACCATTGCTGATCAGGATAACCCGGAAGCCCTGCCGGTTATCAGCGTGGATGAACCTACGATGAGTATGATGTTTTCCATTAACAATTCACCATTTTTCGGTAAGGATGGAAAGTTTGTGACCTCCCGCCATTTACGGGACCGGCTCATGAAAGAAACAGAAAAAAACCTGGCTCTACGGGTAGAAGATACCGGAAGCGCCGATAGCTTTCTCGTATTTGGTCGCGGTATCCTTCATTTGGGTATCCTGATCGAAACCATGAGAAGGGAAGGATATGAGCTCACGGTTGGTCAGCCGCAGGTTATCGTAAAAGAAATCAACGGCAAGAAATCAGAGCCTTTTGAAAATCTGGTGGTGGACGTTCCTGACGAATACAGCGGAAAAGTGATCGATATGGTTACGCGTCGAAAAGGGGAACTGCAGGTTATGGAGACCAAGGGCGATATGCAGCACCTCGAATTTGAAATTCCCTCCCGCGGTTTGATCGGCCTGCGTTCCAGTATGCTTACCAACACCGCCGGCGAAGCGGTGATGGCTCACCGTTTCCTGGAATACAAGCCCTGGAAAGGACCGATTCCCGGAAGAAGTAATGGCGTGCTGATCGCTAAAAACCAATCTGCTACCACCGGTTATTCGATCGACAAACTGCAGGACCGCGGATCATTTTTTGTGGATCCGGGAGAAGAAGTATATGTCGGCCAGATAATCGCGGAACATATCAAACCCGGAGACCTTATCGTAAATGCCACGGAAGGCAAGCAGCTGACCAATATGCGCGCCAGTGGAAGTGACGATTCTGTTCGCATCATTCCGAAGATCCAGATGACCCTGGAAGAATGTATGGAATATATCCAGCAGGACTAGTGTATCGAAGTTACCCCCAAGAATATTCGTCTCCGCAAGACCATTCTGGATGAAGATACCCGGAAGAAGTTCCAGAAAATGTTAAAAACGGAGGAAGTAACTTAGTATTGGAGTGTGGGCTTCAGCCTACAAGACGTAGTTTTGTAAAAAATCGGTTTATGAAAGCAAAACTGGGTTTTTTTCTATTTGGGCTTTTCTTCTTACTCAGCCTGAACCCGTTTAAAGCTGATGCCCAGTGTTCGATTTGCACACGCTCGGTTCAGCAAATGGGAGAAAGACCCGGAAAAGCATTTAATGCCGGCATCATTTACCTGGCTTTTACTCCACTTGCCATTGGCGGAATACTGGGCTACCGTTGGTGGAAACAGAACCGGTAAACATTCCATTCGCAAAACATGCATGATCAAAATTTTTTGATCCGGGAATCCAGATCTGTTTTTATTGATACTCCTCTCTTTTCAATTTTTATTCCTTCCTGGAATAATTTACCCTATCTGAAATTATGCATCGACAGTGTGCGGAAACATACCGCTTTCCCATGCCAGATCATCGTACATATAAACGAGGGAAAGGACGGAACCCTTGACTGGGTGAGGTCACAGGCAGATTTGAGTTTTACTTTTTCGGATGAAAATATAGGTATCTGTTATGCCCTGAATCAATGCCGGACATTGGCTGTGGCTGATTATTTAGTATACCTGAATGATGATATGTATGTTTGTCCCGGCTGGGATCAGCACTTATTTTCCGAAATAAAATCGATCGGGCACGATGCATTCTTTTTGTCCTCCACAGCAATAGAACCGCTGCCGACAGGAAATGATTGCGTGATCGTAGAAAATTTTGGAGAAGATTCCGATTCTTTCCTGGAAGAATCATTGTTAAAGAAGTTTCAGGATGTTAAAAAGAATGACTGGCATGGGGCAACCTGGCCGCCGAATATTGTTCACAGGAAAACATGGGACCTGGTCGGTGGGTATAGTATTGAATTCTCACCGGGACTATATTCTGACCCGGATTTTTCCATGAAGTTATGGACGGCGGGTCTGCGTTTATTTAAAGGGATCGGGGCGAGCCGCGTATACCATTTCGGAGGTAAGTCCACCATTCGTATGGTACGGAACCGGGGATACTATACTTTTATTTCAAAGTGGGGAATGACTGCAAGAACATTCACAAAGATATTTCTTCGAAGAGGGGAACCTTTTAACGGTGCGCTTTCTGAGCCTCTAATTCCCTTTTCTGTGAGAATGAAAAATTTGTTTAAGCGGTTGCTTGCGGCGTTCAAATAAATGAGTTTTTGTTTTACACTGGTTTATATTTTTCAGCAAATCGGTATATATTAAAATCGGGATCACGGGTGGCGTTTTCAAGCGAAGTGGTGAGTTTATCTTTATTCAAATCGCGCATTCGGTGTGCTGAAATCAATTGCCACGCTTTTTGTGTCAACTGCTCGAGGGAACGACGGGAAGAAGGATGAAGTATATTGTTTTTGATGACCTTGTACAATTCAGTAATTCCTTTTTCTTCTGTTGCAACGCTTTGGATGAAATGCAATTCATCCGTCGATTTTGAAGTCCGGTAGTGGATGGATGATTTTAAAGATAAAAAGAACTGCTTAGCACCCGGTCTGTCGGATTTGTTCACAATAAAAATATCGGCAATCTCGAGGATACCGGATTTCATGGTTTGGATATCGTCTCCTGATTCCGGTACCAATACCAATACAACCTGGTCAGCAAGACGGGCGATATCGATCTCTGTTTGGCCCACGCCCACGGTTTCAATGAGTATATAGTCAAAACCGGCATTTGAAAGCAGATCGGTTATTTGAAAAATCATTGGGTTCAGTCCCCCAAGAGAACCCCGGCTGGCCAGAGAACGGATAAATACCAGCGGGTTATTGTACCAGCGGTTCATCCTGATCCTGTCGCCCAGCAAGGCGCCGGAATGAAAGGAGGAAGAAGGATCCACGCAGAGAACGGCTATTTTTTTTCCTTCACCGGTAAATTGTTTGATCAGTGCATCCACCAGGGTGCTTTTTCCTGCGCCTGGCGGACCCGTTACCCCGATAACCGGAACATGTATATGTTGAATGCTTTTTAATAATGAAAGAGCTTCCGGCTTGTCGTTTTCAACGATGGAGATGGCCCGGGCAATCGTGTGAAAATCGCCCTGGTTTAATGCAGATGTTGTGATCAATGGCTTTTGTTCCTGAAAATCCGGCATTTGATCAAAAATAAGTTAAAAGAAAGGATGCGTGTCCCGCATCTGCAAAAGAAAATTTTAAATAAAGCAGGATCAGCGTTTAAATTTGCCGGCTGGTTTCAGGCGGTTTTTATAATCAATGATACATGACGAATTTCATTCCCATATTCCCGTTAAATGTGATTGTTTACCCGGGAGAATTACTTAACCTGCATATTTTTGAACCCCGGTATAAGGAACTGGTCAAGGAGTGTTTTGCCGCCGGTAAACCATTTGGAATACCTGCGGTGATGAATGGCCAGGTCTCAGAAATCGGAACCCTGGTTACTATCACTGACATTGTGAAAGAATATGACAATGGAGAGATGGATATTGTTACAACCGGAACCACGGTATTCAGGATCCTGGAAATCATTAAAAAAATTCCGGACAAACTATACAGCGGGGCCATTGTAAATTATCCGGAGAACACGGAAGTATATCCGAAAAAAGACCTGATGCAGGCAATCGTGAAAGCGATTCGCGAGCTTCACCAGATGTTGAACATCAGTAAGGATTTCCGTAAACCTGATGAAGAGCTGAATGCTTATGATCTGGCGCATCATGCGGGATTATCGCTGAAAGAGGAATATGAATTACTCGAATTGTTCCGGGAAGAACAGAGACAGGAATATTTAAAAAGACATTTAGGAAAAGTATTGCCGGTGGTCGTAGAAATGGAGGTTCTAAAGGAAAGGATTATGCTGAATGGTCATTTTAAAAATTTATCTTCCTTCCGTTTTGAATAGATCGCTAAAACAACCGAACCTGCTTCAACATGTCCACGACCCTTTGTTTAGATTTAGGAAATACAAGATTAAAATGGGCCGTTTTTTCAAATGGAGAACTACGGCATACCGGTATTTTACAAGGTGACGGCGTGGAGGATCTCCGGGAATGCCTACAGGAATACAAACCGGACAAGAGTATTCTTTCTTCCGTGGTGGATCATTCGGTGATTTTGGAAGAACTATTAACAAAGCATACAAAATTTCACAAGCTGAATCATCTTTCTCGTGTGCCAATGACCACACCTGTTGGAAAACCTGAAACCATAGGAGCGGACAGGCTTGCACTGGTGGTTGCAGCGTCTCACTATTTTCCCCAAAATAATAACCTGGTGATCGGCCTGGGTTCTGCCGTAACTTACAATTACATCAACCGCTTTCATCAGTTTATCGGAGGTAGTATTTCGCCCGGTATGGAAATGCGTTTTAAATCATTGGAAGTATTTACCGCCAAACTGCCATTGGTGAAACCCCATTGGAATTTCCCTCTGCTGGGTTACGATACAAAGACCAATATTCAATCGGGCGTAATATTTGGAATGGCAAAGGAAATTGAGGGGGTTATTGAAGCATATGAAGAAAGGTATGACAATCTTCACGTGCTGATGACCGGCGGGGACGCGCATTATTTTTTACCATTCCTCAGGAAAAAGATCACGGTAGACCCGGATCTGATTTTTAAGGGACTCTTTGTAATCAGCGAATATAATTTTTCCAATTGAACGCTTTCCGGGTACATAGGGGTTGGTTATTATTTATTTTCCTGGGGGGATTATTTTCGGCCTGTGAAAACAACATGAAGGCTCTTCCCAATTTCCGTCAAAAACAGATAATTGTGGATGAGGGTAAAACAATCACAGCATTCATGAGCGAAAATGCCAAGGTAAAAGCAA
>Ga0209838_1000016_pt1 | contig 19581 bp, 15 predicted proteins | sample OrgsoiDNA2013047_FD_185797 | JGI IMG/M metagenome (GOLD analysis project Ga0209838, IMG submission 185797) | Permafrost soil microbial communities from the Arctic, to analyse light accelerated degradation of dissolved organic matter (DOM) -... | ecosystem: Environmental > Terrestrial > Soil >... | reverse complement strand
CCTTCCAGGGGGGCGGTACCGTCACCATCAATAGCTCGACGGATATCATCACCGGCGATGGGATCAATGCCTCCGCCACCATCGATGGCAATAGCGAAACGTTGACCGCCGAGGGCACGGGTGGAAGTATCGTACTCAACGGAACAAAAACAATTACGAATGTAAGCGGAGGTTTGCTGAAGGATCTGGCAACGCTGCAGACGATTACTCATACAATTAAGGGCAGCCTGTCCATTGGTTTTGATAATGGAACCACCAGAAGCTGGAATGTGTCCAAGGAACGTGTGTTCACTTACGATAATGGAATCGTGATTACAACAACCGGTACGTATTCTGATGGAACAGACAACAATATTGCTGAATGGGGAACAAACCGTTTCGGTGAATCTTTCAAGAGTTTGATCAGCGCACCAAAAGTGATCCGCCAGGATTGTGACTTCAGGTTGACGGGAGGTCAGAATACAGTGATCACAGATAAAGGAACTTCCGTAATTACGTACGGACTGGATGCCAATGGAGATCCAACAGGTTGTCCGGGCGAAGGCACATACTATCTCAAGCTGGTATGGACTGGTGTGAACGGCAGGTCTTTTACAATTATCCGTCCTTATTGATCCGTACTTTCTTTTTAAGAACCCCTTCCCGACGCGGAGGGGTTTTTTTGTGCCTGTAATATTTGAGGATCAGGCGCGACGCATTCAACTCTTACGAATGACCGGGGCAACCTGGGAGCCGAATAATTCAATGGAGTGCATAATTTGCGTGTGTGGCATGGTACCCACACTCACATGCAATAGGAAGCGATCCAGCCCGAACAATTCTTTCTCATATAAAATCTTATCGATCACCTGCTGGGGTGAACCCACCAGCAGAGCGCCTTGTTTCGATCTTCCGGCATCAAACTGTTCTCGGGTAGTAGGAGGCCATCCCCGTTCCTTGCCGATGTTTGACATCACATATGCGTAAGAAGGGAAGAACTCGTCAGCCGCCTGCTGGGAATCTTCTGAAATATACCCGTGAGAATGAACAGCCAGGGGCAGTCGCTCATGACCAGCTGTCTTAGTTGTTTTGCGGTATAGTTCTACCAGGGGCAGGAAATGGGATGGATTTCCTCCAATGATCGCCAGGGCCATCGGAAGTGCCAAGGTGGCGGCCCGGATAACAGATTCAGGCGTACCGCCCACTGCAATCCAGACCGGTAATTTCTTTTGAAAGGGCCTCGGATAAATGCCTAGATTTTGTATTGACGGCCTGTGTTTTCCTTTCCAGGTCACTTTTTCTGACTCGTTTAATTTTAGCAGCAGTGAAAGCTTTTCAGCAAATAAATCGTCATAATCATCGAGGTCGTATCCAAATAATGGGAAGGACTCGATAAAGGATCCCCTGCCAGCCATGATTTCAGCGCGGCCGCCTGAAAGAAGATCCACAGTGGCAAAATCCTGGAAAACCCGCACTGGGTCGTCGGAGCTCAGAACGGTCACAGCGCTTGAAAGTTTTATATGCTTTGTTTTCACCGCCGCGGCCGCCAGCACAACGGCAGGGGAGGACACGATGAAATCCGGACGGTGATGTTCCCCCAGCGCATACACATCCAAACCGACCTGGTCGGCCAGTTCAATTTCTTCCATCAAATCCGACATACGCTGATACCCGCTGATGGTTTTACCGGTAACCGGATCGGGTGTTAATTCTGCAAAACTGCTGATTCCTAATTCCATCCTGCAATTTAAGCCAAAGCCAAAAGCAAATATGCTAACGCGAAAATGTGCAAATTTTCCCTATTTTAGATGCCCGGTTATGATCACGAAAACTACGATAGTTGGGTTTTTTACCAGCGGCAAGATCATTTTTGCGTCAGTGGCCGCTGTTGTCACTTTTACCATCACATTATACAACCAGTTTAAGTCGGTCCCGAAGACCGAAATATCTGGTTTTGTGTCTGCTGATAGGAACACCGTGATTCCGGTTGATGCGGTGGTTAAGATAATAAGTCCGATACAGAGTGAGACGCAAACCGACTCCAAGGGACGGTTTAAGTTTAAACTTCCCAATGTTCAGAGTGACACCTTTTTGCTTATCATTCAGAATAAAAAAACAAATATCGAGACCAAGCAAAACGAATGGGTAGATGCATCGGATGGAAGAAAAGACATCTATGTCTTATTCAACTCTGACCAGGATCAGGAGAAAGTGTATGCGCCACTTGGTAAAAGCATGTCACCCGCGTATGCCAGAAGAACCCCCAATATAATACGGGCCTTTCAGCAATTCCACTTTCCCAAACGAAAGGCACACTAGGCTGAATTCATAGCGTCCCTTGATGATCGCTGGATGATAGTGCCTGCTTTTTCAGTTTCCTGAACAGATTGTCAAAACGTACCCAGTAAATCTTGCAATCCTTTTCACTGGTTCCCTTAGTATAGAACAGGTATTTATTATCCGGTGAAACATAGGCGCCCCAGCGATGGGCGATTCCATCGTTAATCCGGGAGCCGAGACTTAGGGGCACCGTCCACTGATGATCTGATTTACGAAAACTGATGAACAGTTCGCATTCAAATGTAGGGGTCTCTTTGGTACTGATGATGATATACGATTCGTCGGGCGCAATATAGAAATCACCATTGAAACCCGGACTGTTTAACGGCGAGCCGAGATTCTGAATAGCAGAGTCTGTTCCGGCACCGGACAGAACAGAGAATTTCCAACTGGTAATGTCCTGTCTCTTTCCCCAGGTACCGTTACTTCCAACAAAATAGTGACCGCTTTGGGTTGGCATGAAGTTGTATAAAGTATAACTGCGTTTTAGAAACAAGCTGGGAGAAACCCAGCCTGTGTCGGAAAGACGGGTTTGATAGACACCACCCATACCCAAGATGAATAACATGTCGCCGTCTATTGAAAATGTGGGAGTGTCAAATTGTAAAAAAACAAGTGAAGGTCCGACCCATTTTTTCCCGTCGTATGTAAAATACATCAGCTTCTGATTCTTTCCGTTGAACCAGGTTGTATTGGTGCCGTAAAAAAATTGCTTACCATCATGGCTGAATGCCACGCGACCTCCTACCCAATAACCGGGATCGGCTAACAGTCCGGGTGCAAAAACGGCCGGCGTATCACCCGGGGGTGTTTGAGTGAGGTAGGCCTCGGGCCGGTTCCAGAATATATTTTCTTGTGCAAATACACCCGGGCCCGCAAGGAACAGGCCTAATGTGGTGAACAGGATAATTTTCTTCATGTTTTTGTTTTTGATTCGGGAGAAGGATTTTCCAGGATTGTTACCAATCGAATGCCGGACTCTATCTCGTTAGGAATCAGGTGCTGATCGGGATAAGCCGCATCGCAGGTTGTCCGTTTTCGGACAATCCTGTCCGGTTCCGCTTTTAACGAATACTAACTTTCGAAACCGTATTTTCGGTTACAAGTGTGAAGGCATGGACAGTTTAACACATATAGCCATCGGGGCCTGTATCGGCGAGCTTTTCCTGGAAAAGAAGATCGGCAAAAAAGCCATGCTGTACGGAGCCATCGCAGCCAGTTTACCGGATATTGATTTCATTGCCTCGTTTTGGTTAAACACTACCGACGATCTGCTGGCACACCGGGGTTTTACACATTCGTTTTTATTTGCGTTCCTGGTCGTTACAGGCCTCGCGTTATATTTCAGAAAACGGCATTCTGCGGAGAACGTTCCGATAAAGACATGGCTTATTTTTATGGGCGTTGAGATTTTCATTCATCTTTTCCTGGACGCCTTTAATGCCTACGGGATTGGATGGTTCGAGCCATTCAGCCATCGCAGGGTATCATTTAACGTGATTTTTGTGGCCGACCCTTTTTTCTCGGTATGGCCGGGAATTGCGGCAGCCTGTCTGCTCATTTTAAAAAGGTCGTCCGTAAAAAGAAAGTCATGGGCCCGGTTCGGGCTTGTTTTCTGCTCATTGTATTTAATATACTGTATGGTTAATAAATTCAAATTAGACAAAGACACAAGGGACGGACTTGCACACCAGGGCATTCATTACAGTCGTTATTTTAGCACACCAACACCTTTTAATAACTGGCTATGGTATATTGTTGCGGAAACGGATTCGGGTTACCAGATTGGTTACCGTTCAGTCTTTGATAAAAACAACCATATCGCATTTCGGTATTTTCCACAAAACGATTCATTACTAAAGCCATATCAAGGACAAAAAGATCTGCAGGAACTGATCCGGTTTTCAGAGGGATTTTTTACCGCTGATGTCTCCGCGCATGGCGTAGAATTTAATGATCTTCGTTTCGGGCAAATGATGGGCTGGCAGGATCCGGATGCAGGTTTTGTTTTTCACTATTATCTGCAGGCGCCTGAATCAAATAAACTGGTTGTACAGCGCGGCAGATTTGCAAACTGGAACATGAAAACCGTTGGGAATTTGTTGAGAAGAATTAAAGGGGATGACAGATGACCCTTGACAGAAGGAATTATGAACGCTGTTTAAAATTAATCGTGAAAAGATAAAAAAGCAGGCGTACAAAAGAATAACATATTTGTTCCCAGGCTCTGTTCAGAATTCCATTGTGCAAATCGAAATTTTCTTTTGTTATCAGGGTACAATCTTTATGAATTATTTTTTCCAGCGAATCGTCCAGCATCGCGGCAAACCCGGCATTATTGACATCAATATTTAATTCAATGCTTGCATAGGCACTGATATCATTTACATTGTACGATCCGATGGTAGCCCACTGCCGGTCGTAAACGGCCACTTTTCCGTGCAGCACGCAGGGTTTGTATTCGTATAGTTCAATGTTATTTCTGAACAACCAGCCATACATATACCGTTCTGCATATTTGGCGACCTTCACATCGGAAATGCCTGCGAGGATAAGTTTTATCCTAACCCCTCTTCTAACTGCTCTTTTCATGTTTTTCCGTATTATCCGGCCTGGTAAAAAATACCCCGACATCATGATGATATGATCATTTGCTTTCCGGAACATCTCGGTATAACTTCTGGATACCTGGCTTCTTTTCATCACCCAGTCATTGCGTCTGACCCTCAACTGACAATCTTCTTCAGCTTTGATTTGGATCGGCTCATGATTTTCCTTGCATAATGAAATCCGTTTTGCCGGAAGATAGCCTTGCCAGACCTTTTGACATACCCGGCATAACTCTTTCACGACCTCTCCTTCCATGTATAGTGCAAAATCAAGCCATCCTACTTGGCCTGGCATGTCGTTATAGTGATTACTGATATTGATGCCGCCCGCCATCGCAAACCGGTTATCGACGATCACCAGTTTGTGGTGAAGCCGTCTTCCAAAATAGGAATTCCGGCTTCTGAACAAGGGTTCAAAAAAACGGAAATGAATGCCTGCCTCTTCCACTTCACGTAAAAATGATTTGGGCAGCCCCTGGGATGCGTAGCCATCTGCCATGAGGTATACCTGCACATTTCTCTTAGCGGCGGCCATGAGGGCATTTGTGACTTCTTTTCCTGTATCGTCGTAATCAAAAATATATACCTGGAGTTGTATGATTTCTTCAGCGCAGTTTATCAGTTCGAGCAGCTGATCAAAATAAGGCCTGCCTCCGCGGATCAGTTTTATTTTGTTGCCAGTTGTATACCCTGAGCTTGTTCTCCTTCGCCTGGCCAGCCGTTTCATTATGTTCTCATGATGATTAGGAACCAAGTTCCGTAAAATAACGTTTAAAAAATTTTATATGTCATGCATTGATGTATCCCCCGGATATTTTGTTTAAATCGGTTTGCGGCTGTCTGGTTTTTGCTGAAGTTTAAGGAGTCATCAACGGCAGTCCGGAAGCCGGATGGCCCTAACTCGTTCCAATTGTTATCGTTACTAATAAGAAACACAGGATACATGTGCGAAGATCTTTCTTATCGGGAAAACGGAAATTGAATGGGATCTGAAATGAACGGGACATAGTTTAATTGCTCCATATTCCCCCCGGAAGCGTGATTTTACTTCAGTTTTATTCTGCAGCCCGGCTTGTTAATAGTTTTATAAAGCCATTTTAACATTTTATGATGGAAGGCGCAATTAGTAAAAATTGCAGACGTGTGATCCTCAGAAAGGGTGATGAATATATTGTTTTCAGGACGAGCGATATAGCCTACCTGTATTTGGAAAATAAAGTTTGTTTTTTGGTGGATATCCGGAATGGAATGACGCACAAGATAGCGGGCACCCTGAAGGATATTTATGAAATGCTTGACCCCGGCGAATTTTACAGGGTCAATAAAAATTGTATCGTGAGTATTCGCGCCATCATAAGTCTGAAAACCTGCGACATCAATAAGGTTGAATTGATACTGAAACCCCAGCCAATGGAAAAAATATTTATCAGTCAATTGAGGATTGGCAATTTCAAGGAATGGATAGAACGGGAAAATGCCATATTGCCCGAATCATGACGGAGATCACCACTGAGTCACCGCATTCAAAAATTAACAAAGGAGGGAGTTTTTTTGAAATGGATTAAAATTATTCCGAAATAGAAAATATAGTTCAGAGAGGATATAAAATAGTTGAGCGCGGATTTTTAATGTATGGAAAATATGGCGGCCGGCACGGTACAGCGATTCAAGTGATGAGGATGTCTTAACAAATGGCGCCATTCGTAAAAATTTTTGGATCCGGATTTATTGGATCGTGTGTTATCAGTGGATATACCATGGTATTTATTTCTAAGGTTAAAATGTAAAAGACTGCTTATGAGAAATTTACTATTCATGTTATTGGTTTTTGTTTCATTTTCTGCAATTGCACAAAATGAAGTGGCGTCGGGAAAGATTACCAACCCCGCCGGTGAACCTGTTTCATTTGCCACTGTTACGGTGAAAGGAACGAAAATCACAGTTGTTGCGGAAGCGGACGGATCGTTTAAAATCAAGGCGTCGCCCGGGCAAACACTGGTGGTTTCTGCTGCTTCTTACTCGACCAGGCAAATGCAGTTGGGGCACCTCTCGGGAAACGAAGTGGTTTTACAGCCTGGGCAGGCTTCACTGAATGAAGTGGTTGTCGTTGCGTTGGGTCAGACCAAAAGCAAAGCGAAGGTTGGCTATGCCACGTCTACTTTTAACAGTGACGTTATAAATAAAGTATCACCTGTGAGCATGCTGGACGGACTCGAGGGTAAGGTAGCCGGTGCCGATATATCCACGGTTGGTGGAACACCCGGTTCTTCTGTCAAAGTTGTGCTGAGAGGATTTGGCGTAATCGGGGGCGGAAATAACCAGCCCTTATATGTCATTGACGGAATTCCATTAAGTGATGCCAGTATATCTGTCGGAGGCGCAGGCGGAAACGGCCCGGCACTGACAGACTACGGAAATGGCATGACGGACGTGAATCCAAATGATATAGAATCCATTACGGTGCTAAAAGGAACATCCGCTTCATCATTATATGGATCGGTGGCAAAAAATGGCGCGATTATCATCACAACAAAAAAAGGAAAATCAGGAAAAGTTAAAGTGGAACTGGCGAGCTCCTACAATTTCTCGCAGGTGGGTAAACTGCCCGATTATCAAAAAGAATTTGGCCAGGGTTGGGGTGGCGTTTCTGATATTGGTCAGAATGGAAGCTGGGGACCGGCACTCAATGGAAAGATGACCCCCTGGGGCGCCACTGTTGATAATTCACAACTTGTAAAACCTTTCTCTTTTATAAATAATAATCTTCGTGACTTTTATGACGTGGGAACAGAAGCTAATAATACCCTCTCCGTTTCCGGCGGTAATGAAAAGACCAATTTTTATTTCTCTTACGGAAACGTAACAAGCAATGGTATCCTCCCTGGTGACTTTGATAAATTGCAGAGAAACAATTTTGCACTCCGGGTTAACAGTACCTACAACAACTTTTCAATCGGTGTATCGCTAAATTATATTAACCGTCACCTCACTACACCAGCGAAATTCTCCTTAGGTGGACTGGGTAACGATTTGTTCAATAATATTCTTCAGATTCCAACTGATATCCCTATAAAAGACCTCAGCCTTTATACTAATAAGTTCTTTAATGTAGATAACTACTTCACACCATTTGCTGAAAACCCATACTATGACCTGACGCAAAACGGCAGTGAAAGTAATTCGGACCGGGTATTCGGTAAAGTTGATATGTCTTATAAATTCGATCCATTCCTTACAGCTGAATTCAGGATCGGTGGAGATTTTACAACAGCCCGGACATCGATCTGGAATGCTGTGAATATTCCTACAGCCGGAAGCTGGAATTCAGGCAACAACGTGGATGGTTCTGCCAGGGCTCCGGACTTTGGCTCCTACCAGGAACAAACTGATCGCAACAGTCTGATCGACGCTGACTTTCTCCTGAAATATACAAGGGACCTGAATTCAAGTTTCAACCTGGATGTTTTGGCGGGTGTAAACTATTACCAGTCGCAGATTTCCAATCTGACAGCGGCCATCCAGGGATTGACGATTCCATTTTTTTACAACCTTGGAAATTCCAACAGTCCTCCAACTTCGTCCAATACATCATTTGAAAAAAGGCTTGTTGGTGTATATGCTACCGCGACGCTGGGATATAAAGATCAGGTGTTCTTGACAGTGAATGCGCGAAACGACTGGTCGAGTACGCTGCCTATCAATAACAACGCATTCTTCTACCCGGGTGCAAATCTATCCTGGCTTGCTTCCCAGACTTTTGATATGAAAAACAGCAGTGTTTCGCTGTTGAAATTCAGAGTGGCTTATGGAGAAACAGGTGCAGATGCGCTGCCCTACCTGATATATCCGACGATTACGCAGGGTAACATTCCGGCTACAACCGGTATGCCGTACGGGACCATTACGTTCCCGATAGCAGGTATAAATGGATTTACCATTTCGCCCAGCATCGGAAATCTGGATCTGAAACCGATCATCACGAAAGAACTGGAACTCGGGATGGAAGCCAAATTCATCGACAACCGTATCGGTGTTGACCTGGCGCTATATAATAAGGAAACAGATGGTCAGATTTTCAACGTGCCGATTTCGCCATCCAGCGGATATAGTGGCCTGATAGAAAACGTGGGCGTGGTGGATAACCGGGGAATTGAACTTGCATTGAACGGCACACCGGTTCGTACGAAAGACTTTAACTGGAGCATAAACTTTACGTTCACCAAGAACGAAAGCAAGGTAGTCAGCCTCAGCAACGGACTGAATAAGATTCAGATCGGTAACGATGGATTGACGGGTGGAATGGAATTCGACTTATTTCCGGGTAAACCAGTGGGCGTGTACTACAGTCCCGCCGCGGTTTATACTGCAGATAAAAAAATCGTAGTAGATGCAAATACCGGCTTCCCGGTAGTTGCACCAGATAAGACTGATATCGGAACATCGGAAAGAAACTATTCGATGGGTCTTGTCAATACATTCACCTATAAGAATTGGTCGTTCGGTTTCAGCCTGGATTTCAGGGAAGGTGGAAAATTCTACAGTTCTACAGCGGATTTAATGATGTTTACAGGTAACGCGGCGATAACGACCTATAATGACCGTAAGCCATTCATCATTCCGAATTCCGTGAACCAGGTTCCGGGTACGGATGCCAAACCGGAGTACACTGAAAACAAAACATTTATCGCCCAGGGTGTATTCGATAGTTATTTCTATACCAATAATAACAAGCCGCTGGCTTATCCCATGCGTCTGATCGATAAATCTTTTCTTAAACTCCGGGACGTGACGTTGTCTTATACCTTACCGGCAAAGTGGGCAACGCCAATACATGCCAGCAGTCTGGTTGTATCTGCATATGGCAGGAATTTTATACTATGGCTTCCAAAAGGGAATGCTTATATAGATCCTGAAGTTTCCAATCTGGGTAATGACCTGCAAAGTGAATTCGGAGAATATTCTCCAACCGGACCAACCACTGTTCAATATGGTTTGTCATTAAAAGCGAGTTTCTAAGAAAAAACATTTTAAAACTTCAACCGGCTATCAATGAAATGGAAAAAAATAATACTGGGAGTGACGATCGTGGCAGGTTTCTGTCTTTCATCCTGTAAAAAACAATTGGATATTAATCATGATCCGAATAATCCGTCTACCGACCTCGCCACACCGCCACTGTTATTTCCTGCGGCGGAAATATCAGCTGCTTCTGCGATCGGTGGCGAACTGGCCATCATCGGAATGTTATGGTCAGAATATACGACTGAAGATGTTTCATCTTCCCAGTACAGAAATTTCGATTCATATAACGTAACCAGTACGGATCTGAATACCGACTATAATCAATTATATACCGGTGCATTAAATGACCTGGAACTGATTCTTGATAAGACACGGGTTTCGCAGGACTGGAATTATAATCTGATGGCTACCGTAATGAAAGTGTACACGTACGAAGTGCTCGTGGATCTTTACGACGAAGTGCCATATACTGAGGCGTTACAGGGTGCGGCCAACCTTCAGCCGCATTTCAATAACGGGGATAGCATCTATGAAGCCCTGTTAAGTACGCTGGATTCCGCCATGAACCAGGATTTCACTGCTTCGACGAATACAGTGCCCGGCGCCGAAGATTATCTATTCGGCGGTGATATGTCCCAATGGAAAGCGTTTGCGAATACCCTGAAATTGAAAATGTACCTGAGGATGGTGAATGCGAAGCCTGCAGAAGCTCAAGCCGGCATTCAGGCGCTCTATGCAGCCAACGCAGATTTCCTGACCCAGGATGCTGCCATCACGCAATGGACGTCAGTGCCGAACAAGCAGAATCCTTTTTACGCGCAAAATATATATGCCCTCAACACGCCTTCGAATTTGAAAGCGAGCGTAACATTTATCAGCTGGTTAAAGGCAAACAGCGATCCGCGCATCACTATATATTTTGGTACGGCCACACCGATAGGCATAGATCAGGGAAGCTATCTCAGTCTAAACCCAGTATATAAGACCGCAACTACTTTTGTACAGCACGCAACCGATCCCGTTCAGTTTATCTCCACGCCAGAATCTTATTTTTTACAGGCAGAAGCCAGAGAAAGATATTTTGCGGGAGATCAGGCACAGACACTCTATAATGCTGGCGTGCTGGCGGCATTTGATTTCCTGGGCCTGGACGGTTCCACATTTGTTGCGCCCGGTGGCGCTTATGCATATCCGGTTGCCGGCACACTGGATCAAAAAGTTGGCGCAATTATTACCCAGAAATGGGCATCCATGCCCGGTTCACACGCTCTGGAGGCCTGGTTTGAAAGGAACCGGACCGGTATCCCGTTATCCAGCCCGGTTTATTCTACAGATCTTTCTTATGTAGCCGGTCAGTTCGTGGTTTCCGCAGCTTCTGCTATCGGGCAGGCCTATCCGAAAAGAATTGTTTTTCCGGATGTTGAAAGGTCAAGAAATAAAAATACACCAGCCCAGGTTCCGATAACAACACCGGTTTGGTGGGGAAAATGATTTCAATAAAAAAATAAGATATCATGAAGTATATAATCAGGTTTGCGCTTCTTTCGGTAGTTGTTTTCATGTTCTCCTGTAAAAAAGATAATATCGTTGATACACCTACCCAGGTAGGCAGATCAAAAGTTACTTTCTATGTGGTACTGACGCTGAAGGGACCGGCTGTTCAATCTGTTGTCGTCAATCAACCGTATGTGGATTCAGGAGCAACTGCTGTTGAAAATGGCAAACCGACTACATTCACAACTTCCGGAACGGTAGACAATTCTACGGTCGGTATATATTCACTGACATACACTGCAGTTAACCAGGATGGCTATTCTTCTTCTGTCACCAGAATTGTTGCGGTCATTCCCACCGCGCCAAACCCGGCAGTGGATCTGTCTGGCTCTTATGCTAATACCGGTTCTGTTGCACTGACTGCAACGGTTACCATGGTTGCTCCTGGGGTATATTTTACCGACAATTGTTGGGGTGGAGGCAGCAGCGCTGTTATTCCTGCTTATTTCTTCAGCTCCGACGGAGTTACTCTTACGGTACCTACTCAGAAATTCAGTGCCTATGGAACACTGGATGGAAGCGGGACTTATTCTGCCGGCCTGATAGCGTGGACAATTACGCTCGAAGACCAGGGTCCGTTTACGGCTAACAAGAGTTGGCAAAAACAATAATTCAGCATAAAAAATGATTATATGAATAGAGTTTTAAAGATATCCGGAATCATCGTGTTGGCTTTACTGTCCTGTAATAAGAAATTGGAAGACCCGGGCGCCACTGCAACCCTGGCCATGTCAAACGAATGGTGGGTAACACTAAAAATAGGATCTAATGATCTGATTGGAACTCACGTATTGTTTTCTACTTACAATACATCAGCAAATGTAAATGATTCACTATGGCTGGATGATCTGGGTAATGGTTATCAGTTTAAATGTAAGGTTCATGCCGATCCGAAAAACCTGACGTTTTCTGTTGATTCTGCCCAGAATGAAACCTATGATATCCGGGTTCATATCGCGAATGGGAAAATCATACCCAATGGAGGCGTTTCCAAAACCGGTCTCAAAACCGACAGTTTATATATGGAAGCCACTTTCGGAGATGATCCCGATCCTACTCATGTATATATAATCAGTGGTACCGCCCGTACCAGATGGGCATTGGATGATTATTAACCATTAACACAATGTTCATTTTCTATTAATACTGCGTTTATAGTGGGTTTCTATTTTTGCGAAACCCATTTAAATGAAATTCGTATTCTGTTGTATCTGCCTGCTCAATACCGGAGTAGCCGCCGCTCAATTTGCTTCGAATACAGAAAATATATTCGTCATTACTACTGATGGTTTCCGCTGGCAGGAAATCTTTACGGGCGCTGATAAGAACCTGATCCGTGACCCCCGGTTTGTTCAGGATACCGCCCTGATGAAGGATTTGTTTTGGGATTCCACCGCAGAATTACGTAGACAGAAACTGATGCCTTTTCTATGGAATACGGTTGCCCGGCAGGGTCAGCTGTACGGAAACAGGTTGTATCAAAATAAAGTAGACGTTGCGAATATCTATAAAATCTCATATCCCGGATACAACGAAATGTTTACCGGTTACCCCGATCCGGTCTTTATTCCAAACGTTCCCGTCAACAACAGGAATACAAATATTTTCGAGTATCTGAATTCCAAAAAGGAATATGAAGGGAAAGTGGCCGTTTTCAGCTCCTGGAATATATTCTCCGCGATATTAAATAAAAGAAGAAACAAACTTCCGGTCAATTCCGGTTATGAAAGCCTGCCAGACGACAGCTCGGTGAACAATGAAATCATCAACCAGGCACAGGAAGGCATTCTGCAAAAGAAAAATACAAGGTATGACCTGCTGACTTACCTGGGCGCCCGGGAATACATTGATCATCATAAACCAAAGGTTGTCCTGATCAGTTTTGGAGAAACGGATCAATTTGCGCATAGCGGCCGATACGATATGTATCTGCAACAGGCAGCTAACGTGGACAAAATGATTGCTGAATTGTGGTACTACGTGCAAACCAACTCTTTTTATAAAAACAAAACAACATTTATCATCACTACTGACCATGGCCGTGGCAAAAGTTCGGCAGCCTGGTATAAACATGGTATCCTTACAAAGGGATCCGGTGAAACCTGGATCGCGCTGATAGGTCCCGGAATAACTGGAAAAGGCGAAGTCAAAAAATATCAGCAGTCCTATCAGAAACAAATAGCATTTACGATTGCTGGATTATTAGGAGAACAATTTGAGACGAGCCGAAATAAATCCGATCCTTTGATCATCCCGATGTCGAATTCTGAAAACCTGGCGTTCTTTCGGGACTCTCCGTTTCTCAGATGGTAACATTTATTAAAGCCCAGGCGGCTTCCATACTGGGATCCATTGCCGACTACGCGGTAACCATTTTCCTGGTTGAATTACTTCATTGCTGGTATCTTGTGGCCAACCTGGCCGGTAATATAATCGGAGGAAGCGCGCAATTCTTACTATGCAGAAACTGGGTGTTCAGGGTCAGCGGGAATAAAATGCGATCTCAGGCATTAAAATTCATCCTTGTATTTGTCGGGAATCTGATCCTGTCGGCCGCAGGTGTTTATTCTCTGACACACTATCTCCGGGTCAATTATATTATTTCGAAAACGATGACATCGATCCTGCTGGGAGTTAGTTATAATTACATCATGCAAAAACAATTTGTATTTGCCTGATTCTTCAGTGTTTTACCGTCCAGACACTAACGGAACCTGCTCCAACCTGAAAAATCCCCCAACCTTCCGGATCTATCCTGACTTCCTCCGGTTGTTTTTTGAGACAGTCCGTAAACAATTTTCCCGCGAATTTCTTTCCTATCTCCATTTTTTTAAATCCATCGTCACCGTTTGACAGTAAAACGGCGCATCCCGAACCAGACTGATCATCTGATCCCTCTCTTGTCCATCCGATACAGTTGATGTGATCAAAATAATCACGTTGCATTCCATAGGCAAATTGTTTTCTGGCAGTTAACAACAGCTCCAGGTTTTCACATTTGTCCAAAAAGATTTCATGATCATTTCCGTCATGACCTTTGCCGGTATAGTGAGCGCCATAGAGATCGGGATAAAATATACACGGATATCCCGACTCTCTGAGTAAAATCAGTGCATAAGCTAAAGGTTTAAACCAGGCTTCGACTGGTGCTTCCAGCGCCTGGAGTGGTTGTGTGTCGTGATTGTCGACTACGGTAACGGCCAGACCAGGATTTACTCCGACCAGGCTATTATCAAATATGGTGCTGAGATTAAATTCCTTCCCCTGTTGAGAAGCGGCATGAAAATTTTGATGCAGAGGCGCATCAAAGAGTGACATACGACCCGAGGTCGCCTCAATATAAGCCAACAGTAAAGGCAATTCTCCCGGAGCCCAGTATTCGCCTACGGAAAATAAATCAGGCTTCAGCGTTCTGAGCCCGTCCAGCCATTCATTGTAAAATTTTGGAGAAATATGTTTGACTGCATCCAGCCGGACCCCATCAAATTGAATTTCTTTGAGATACCATGCCCCCCATCTTTTTAGTTCTTCACGTACGGCGGGATTCCTGAACTCAATATCATCATACATCAGGTAGTCATAATTTCCTTTTTCGGTGCTGATAACTTCTTCCCAATCCATGCCATATTCATTTAGAATGCTGAAAATTCCATTCTCCTGCAGGTCATCGGCAAAGTCGGTCCCCGAAAAACAAGTGTGATCCCATATAAAATCTGAATATTTCCCCTTTCTGCCTGGGAAAGTGAATTTTGTAAAAGCATTTATTTCAAATGGTTCCCCGATGAATTTGTTTCTGTCCTCGGGATCAGCACGAATCACTTTGATCCGTTCGGTTTCATCTGCGCCACCTTTATGATTCAGTACTATATCTGCATATATCCGGATTCCCTGTTTGTGGAGCGTTTGCACTGCTTTCAGGTATTGTTCTTTTGTGCCAAATTTGGTTCTGACTGAACCTTTTTGATCAAATTCTCCCAAATCAAATAAATCATAGGTATCGTACCCGTTAGAAAGACCGCCACTGGCAGATTTATAGGCCGGTGGTAACCAGACTGAACTGATTCCCAGATTTGAAAGATGTTCCGCTTCTGCAGCTACTTCAGTCCAGAGCTTTCCATCTGCTTCATTATACCAATGAAAAAACTGCATCAGTGTTCCGTTCATAATTTTATCCGGGTTCTTTTTATGAAAAATACTTCAGGTTTGAAAATAGCTTATTTCAACCAGAGCATCCGGCAATTTCATCGAGATGCCGTCTTTTATTTGTATACGAAAAAATATGATATCTGAATTCACGTGATCCTTGCTACATTTATAACAACATGGGAGATATGAAAAAAATATTTTTAATCATTTTATCGAGCCTTAATTTTCTCCTGGGCTTTTCGCAGAATAATCAAACAGACAGCGGCGTGTATCTGATTCATAAATTTGAACAACGCATTGGCCAGGAAAAGTATACCTCATCAAAAAGCGAGGCTGGCGTAAGTTATCATGTCGATTTCAAATATGTCGACCGGGGCTCGCCGGTCAGTCTGGAATACAATATCCATTTAACAAAAACACTCCGGCCCGTATCTTTTGGTATCAAGGGCGGTACATCCAGGTTTACCACCGTGCATGATTCTGTTGCTTTTCTGGATCAGCAGGTGTATATCAAAGTGGATGACTCTGCATACAATCGGTCCCTTGAAAATAATGCCTTCCCGGTTGCTGGATATTCTCCGGCCACGGGACAAATGCTGCTGATACAATATTGGAATAATCAGCATCGTCCAGAAACAATCCGGACCATTCCTTTTGGATCCGTTCAAATTGTCAGGGATGGAGCAGATACAATTGCCTCTGTTCATGAACCGGAAATATTTACCAGGTATATTATTAAAGGCCTGATATGGGGTAACGAGTTATTGTGGACCGACGCCAGAGGGCAATTGATTTGTCTCATTACAAACGATGCGGAAGGTGATAAGCAGGAGATGATGTTTGAACCCTATGAGTTCCTGTTGCCGGTCTTTATTGAAAAAGCGGCGGTGAAAGGAATGAAATTATTCGCAAATGAAACGAAAGGAAGCGTACAACGGCATCGCGTTATTGTTATCCGTGGTGGAACGATGGTTGATGTGGTTCACGGCAAAACCATTCCGGATGCTACGATTTTGATAGAGAACGGAATTATAAAAGCAGCCGGGATAACTTCATCTGTTCGTATCCCTGCCAACGCTTTTGTGATCGAAGCAAAGGGGAAAACGATTTTACCCGGTCTCTGGGATATGCACGCCCATTTTGAACAGGCGGAATGGGGACCGGCCTACCTGGCCGCCGGCGTAACAACGGTCAGGGATTGCGGTAATGAATTCGGATATATCAATGCCATTCAAAAAGCCATTGATCATGGCGACGGCATCGGTCCACTGATTCTAAAAGCCGGCATTATCGATGGCAAAGGGCCGTTTGCACTGGGTATCGTCCAGGCAGACACAAAAGCAGAAGCCGTTGCGGCTGTTCAACGTTATAAAGACAATGGATTTGTTCAGATAAAAATTTATAGTTCGGTAAAACCTGAAATCGTTCGAACCATTTGTTTGGAGGCACACCGGCTGGGCCTGACCGTTACAGGTCATATTCCCTTTGCGATGAATCTGATCCAGGCCGTGGACTCAGGAATGGACATGGTGAATCACCTTCAGTATATATCTTCTCTCCTGAAGAAAAACAAAGCCGATGGCTCCATCGATTTTTCAGACCCTCAGAATGTGTCCATCCTGGAGTTTATAAATCAGCATCACCTGGTCGTCGACCCTACATTGGGTGTGTACGAATTGTCCTACCGTTCAATGAAAGATAACATAATCACAATTGAACCCAATTTCGCAACATTGCCGGAACCATTAAAACCTTTATTTATCAATGAGGGTCTTACAAATGAAAAGGAAATAGAACGGGGTAAAACATCGATGAAAATATTGAAACAGGTTTTGTACGCTTTATACAAAGACAGTATAGTGATTGTTGCGGGAACTGACATGGGCATTCCTGGGTATAGTGTTTTCAGAGAATTGGAATTGTATGTAGAATCCGGTTTATCACCCATGGCTGCCATACGGACGGCCACTATTTGTCCTGCAAAAGCGATGGATATGCAATCGGTATCGGGTTCACTGGATGTGGGGAAAAGAGCCGATATAATACTCGTGGATGGAAATCCGATAGAGAATATCCGTAATATCAGAAAGGTAAAGACCGTGATCCGTGATGGTATTTTATATGATCCGGTGGAATTACATCATATAGCGGGTTTTCAGTGATCTGCGGGCTGCCAATTGCTACAACTCATAAATAAGGGAAAATATCTAAAAATCCGGGGTAACTTACAACATATACTACAACTTCCCGCATACTGGATCGTGTGTACCTATGATGGATTCTCTTAAACTTTTGCTGGCTGACGATGATTTGGATGATTGCGACCTGTTCCGGCAGGCGCTGTCAGAATTACCTTTTGAGGCGACGCTGGAAATTGTACACGACGGCAATGAATTATTGATACAGTTGCCTTTGCAATCCATGCGGCTTCCGGATATTATTTTCCTGGATCTGAATATGCCGCGAAAGAATGGCGTCGAATGTCTTACGGCGATCAAAACATCCGAAAGCCTTCAGCATATTCCGGTTGTCATATTTTCAACATCTGTGAATGAAAAATTGGCTAAATCCCTGTTCAGCATGGGTGCGGCGGATTATATTCAGAAACCATCCAGTTATCGTGAACTGAAAGAACTTATTTCAAATACCATCCTGTCAATACCCTTACATTCCCCAAAACTCGAAAAGGCGATTCCTCATGAAAATCGAAGACCCGGCTGATACGAGCTCTTTTTTGTCCGGAGGTGAGATGGGAAGTCTGACCAGGGCAAAAGACTGGAGCAGTACACCGATTGGAGGTACTGACACCTGGCCCCAAAGTCTGCGGACGACCCTGAACATGATTCTTCATTCAAGGTTTCCCATGTTTCTATGGTGGGGTCCTGAACTGATCTGCTTTTACAATGACGCATACCGGCCCAGCCTCGGCGACCACGGTAAACACCCATTCATTCTCGGACAGCCTGCTGAAATAGCATGGGCCGAAATCTGGGATGTTATACATCCGCTGATAAAAAAAGTGTTGAATGGTGAATCAATATGGAGCGAAGACCAGCTCATTCCGATTTACAGGAATGGAAAACTGGAAGACGTTTACTGGACTTTTAGCTATAGCCCGGTTATTGATGAATCGGGTGAATCAGCCGGCGTGTTGGTGATCTGTCAGGAAACGACAGAAAAAATCATCATGCTCAGAAATCTGAAAGATCAGGAGGACCAACTGCGTGTTACGATCGATGCGGCGGAACTTGGGCATAAAAAATTGAAAGAAAATGAACAGAAACTAAATATACTGATTGCTGCAAGTGAATTTGGAACCTGGGAACTACAGATTTATACGGACAATGTGATTTATTCCGACAGGTATCTTGAAATTTTCGGCCATGAGTCCGGATCTTTAGTCACTCATCAGAATCTGCGTGATCAGATTCATCCTTTGGACCGCCATATTCGTGATGCAGCTTTTAAAACCGCCATGTCCACGGGTACGCTTTACTTCGTATGCCGGTTAATCGCAACAGACGGAAGCATTCGTTGGATCGAGGCCAAGGGACGCGTCTTCTATGACCTGAATAGTCAACCTGAAAAATTGCTGGGCACCGTCCGGGATATTACCAGCGAAAAAAACAGCCAGCGTGAGCTTCAGGAAAGTGAGCAACAGTTCAGGCTCCTCGCCGATTCCATGGAACGGCAGGTAAGGGAAAGAACCTTCGAGCTGGAAATAAAAAATTCAGAGTTAAAAAAAATGAACGCCGAGCTTGAATCATTCGCATATATTTCGAGTCACGACTTGCAGGAGCCATTAAGGAAAATACAGATCCTGTCTTCTTTCGTCATAGAAAAAGACTATGATTCTCTTTCTGAAACCGCAAAAGAATATTTTAACCGGATGCAGGCAGCAGCCAAAAGAATGCAAGTGCTGATTGCGGAT
>Ga0209838_1000013_pt1 | contig 19906 bp, 20 predicted proteins | sample OrgsoiDNA2013047_FD_185797 | JGI IMG/M metagenome (GOLD analysis project Ga0209838, IMG submission 185797) | Permafrost soil microbial communities from the Arctic, to analyse light accelerated degradation of dissolved organic matter (DOM) -... | ecosystem: Environmental > Terrestrial > Soil >... | reverse complement strand
TTTTTGTGTATTTTGGTAAATAATCCAAATACAAGTGAAGAAACTGTTTTTTCTCCTGCTCCTGTTTATACTGTTGATTTTCGGTGCCGGACTCTATCTAATTCTCGGACCCGGAACTGACTTTCAATCCGCCAATTATGACCTGTACATTCATACGGGTATGAATTATGGACAACTGGACTCCTTGTTAAAAAATGATAACGTAGTGGCGCATCCGGTCATATTCAAATGGCTCTCGAGGCGAGTCAATTATCCTGTTGCAATGAAAGCCGGTAAGTACGAGATTCATAAAAACATGAGTCTCCTGAATATTCTTAAAATGTTGCGAAATGGCAGGCAGGTTCCTATAAACCTGGTCATTATCAAGTTGCGAACCCGGGAGGATCTGGCAGCACTAGTCGGCCGAAAATTTGAATGCGATTCAACATCCTTTATGCGTTTCATAAACAACACCGATTCCCTCAAAACATATGGACTGGATACAAATACGATGATGACCATGGTTTTTCCAAATACATACACATATTATTGGAACACAACGCCATCGAGGATTTTTAAAAAAATGGAAGTTGCCGCTCAGACTTTTTGGACTTCGGAAAGAACACAAAAAGCGGAGTCGCACCGGTTAAACCGTATAACAGCCTATATTCTTGCATCCATTGTAGAAGAAGAAACAACACGAAAGGATGACAAACCAAAGATAGCCAGTGTTTACCTCAACCGCCTCGCAACCGGCATGCGATTGTCAGCTGATCCGACGGTCAAATTTGCCCTTCGTAGATTTGATCTGAAAAGAGTCTATGAAAAATATTTGCTGATAGAATCGCCCTACAATACCTATTTGAATGCGGGGCTACCACCCGGACCTATCTGTACTCCCTCGTTGGAATCGATTGATGCCGTATTGGATGCGCCGGAAACAAAATATTTTTATTTCGTCGCCAAGCCTGATTTTTCCGGCTATTCAAATTTTGCCGAAACTTTTTCTGAACACATGAGAAATGCAAAAGAATACCAGAAGTCGCTCGATGAACAGATGCGAATCGGTCAGCAGTCAAAAAAAACTCCATGACCTGGATTGATAAATTCATAAAATCATCTGGACCCTACCGCTTTGCTTCCTCAAAAAGCAAGTCCATATTTCTACCGGGCTTTCAGGGATTGCCTTTGTACGATGTAGTTGTTTTTTTTCAGAATCAGGTTCGCAAAATTGGTTTGAACGACCGGGCCAGATCCATCGCTTTCAGCTTCCTGATGGCGGTACCGGCGGCTACAATATTTGTTTGTACCCTGATCCCTTATCTTCCCGTTTCAAAAAAGCTCACAAACCAGTTACTTTTGTTGACAAAGGAAATTACGCCCAATCAAAACACGTATACGCTGGTTTCGAATTTCCTGATAGATTTTCTGACTAAACCCCGGGGAGGATTACTTTCATTCGGACTCGTTGTTGCTTTATATTACGCCTCAAACGCTATGATTGGTCTCATGCGGTCCTTCAATAAATCATTGCCCTCATATAACAAAAGAAATTTTATAGAAAACCGGCTGATTGCCATCCGCCTGACGCTTGTGATGATTTTATTGCTAATAGGCTGTATCGTAATCCTTGTTACGCAGGATGAACTTCTGCGTTATGGGTTCAGGGCATTCCATGTGCATAAAAGTTCTATGAAAGGAACTATTAAAACCCTGCGTTGGGTTGTAATTATTCCCCTGTTTTATTTTACGATCGCGTTCATTTACAGACATGCGCCAGCCATACATGAGAAATGGCGGCTGTTTTCCCCGGGAACGACGTTGGCAACGATTCTCATGATAATGCTTACTTTTATTTTCTCTTTCTGGGTGAATAAATTTGGCAATTACAATAAAATATACGGATCGATCGGCACGATCCTGATCCTAATGATTTTTGTTTACTTTAATGCCCTGATTTTGCTGATTGGATTTGAGTTGAATGTGAGCATCCATGCTCTTCAGTTGAGAGTGAAACGAAGGGGTGGGAAAGCCTGAAGCACCACGGCAACTGCATCTAGATGCAGTGCTTACGACACGTCATTCGTATTCCATTTTTCCCATAAAAACTGATATTCCTGGGCTGATAGTCTGACTTTTTCGTTTTCCCCCTTCACCTGTTTTTGTCGGTAGGCTTCATATAAACTAACTGCACAAGCAACAGAGATATTCAGGGAACGGATCATCCCAACCTGCGGGATAATAAAATTTCCATCAGCCAATATCCTGATTTCTTCACTTACCCCATCATGTTCGTTGCCAAACACGAGAGCAACCGGTTTGGTAAAATCAATATCAAATAAAGAAACTGCAGAAGAAGAAAGATGTGTAGTAAGTATGAGTGAAAATTTTTTTCTGAGTTCTGTAAAACACGAGAAAGCGTCTGAGTGCTGATGTACCGTAAGCCATTTTGCCGCACTGCTGCTGCTACGGGCGCCCCATTTTTTATGTTTACCAAACTTTGTATTTAATACATGAATATCCTGGATTCCAACCGCGTCACATGAACGCATAACTGCTGAAATATTATGCGGGTCAAATACGTTTTCCAACACAACCGTCAGATCATTCTGTCGATTGTCAAGAACATTCCTGAGCCGCGTTTCTCTCTCTGGAGTCATATTTGATTGATAATTGACAGCTTTGAGCCTTTGAACTTTAGTGATTTCTTCCCTGCAACATCGGTACAAACGAGAAATTATCGAATATTTCCTCATGAGACTGCCCGGATAAATCTTTACAAATCCGCAGCATTTGCTGAATCCTGCCCTCTCCCACCGGGATCACCATTTTTCCGCCAGGCTTTAACTGTTCCACCAATTTATCCGGAACGGCTGGTGCGGCCGCGGTTACGATAATTTTATCAAATGGGGCATACGTTGGCAGACCCTGGTATCCGTCTCCATAAAAAAACCGGATGGCTGGAAAATTTCGGAGATACGGGAACTGTTTATTGTGATCGTAAAGTTGTTTTTGCCGTTCTATCGTGAATACCTGGGCACCCATTGCGGCCAGTATTGACGCCTGATAAGCACTTCCTGTACCTACTTCAAGTACTTTTTCATGCGGTTTTACGTCAAGCAGTTGTGTTTGATAAGCCACGGTATAGGGTTGTGAAATGGTCTGACCTTCGGCAATAGGGAAAGCGCGATCTTCATAGGCAATCTGATCAAAGGCAGAATCAATAAAATAATGCCTGGGAATCTCGGATATGGCTTGCAAAACCCGATCATCCGAAATGCCTTTATTCCTTATCAACTCGACCAATTGATTTCGAAGACCCTTGTGTCTGTATGAATCTGCTAGCACCCGCATGGCTGCAAGATAATTGAAGAATTTTTTACATTGCGTGTTTTCATTAGTAACTTTTCAGCTCCAACGATTCATTCTCTTAAATTCTTTTTCATGAAGTCGACCGCTTCCGTACTACTTTGCCTGATGATGTTTGTGGAATATTTTATCTGGGGATCCTGGTATGTAACTATGAATACCTATATGCGGATCAATCTTCATTCCAGTGGTGTACAGATCGGCGCGGCATATAGCGCACTCGCTATCGCAACTATGATTTCCCCGTTTATTGTTGGTATGGTTGCTGACCGATTTTTTGCAGCCCAACGAATCATGGGTGTTTTGCATATCCTGGGGGCTGTTTTACTTTTTCTCGCGACAACTGTTTCGCTGAACGGACCTTTTTACTGGATCATATTGGTGTATTCTCTTCTCTACATGCCCACGATCGCATTATCGAACAGCATTGCCTTTAATCAAATGAGCGATCCGGGAAAACAATTCCCATGGATAAGAGTGTTTGGTACCCTGGGCTGGATTGTTGCCGGCAAGCTGATCGGATCTCAGCAATGGGAAGACAATGGCCACGCTGTCAATACTTTTTACCTGGCTGCCGGAGCGTCTGCCTTTCTTGGACTGATTAGTTTTTTTCTACCCAATACACCTCCGAAAGCGGCAGCCAGCAGGACTTCAGCTGCCAAAGCCCTTGGAACTGAGGCATTCGTGTTATTCAAAAACAATGCGTACCTCATATTTTTTATCGCCGCTATCCTTGTTTGCATTCCTCTTTCTTTTTATTACGGATTTGCTGAAGGCTTTCTGAATGAAATCGGAATGAAGGGTGCTGCTTCCAAAATGATCTGGGGTCAGTTTTCGGAGGCAATATTTATATTGGCGATTCCTTTTTTGTTCAACCGGATCGGAGTGAAAAAAATGCTTATGATGGGTATGGTTGCCTGGATGCTGCGGTATATTTGTTTTGCCTATGGAAATATAGATGCGAATCTGTGGTTGTTGTACGCCGGTATTATTTTACACGGTGCTTGTTATGATTTCTTTTTTGTTACAGGATATATGTACACGGAGAAAAAAGCCGGAGCTGCCATCAAGAATGCTGCACAGGGATTATTTACTTTCGCTACATATGGAGTGGGCATGTTTATCGGAACATGGTTCTCCGGTTTCGCAGTCGATCATTATAAAACCGACACCGGGCATGACTGGACCAGGATCTGGTTTGTTCCTGCTTATATAGCCCTTGGCGTATTGATTTACTTTATTTTATTCTTCAGAGAAAAAAAGACTCCCGGGAATTTATCCGTTTCCGCGTGAGGTTTAAATTTAAAAATAAAATTTGACAATATGAGAATTGCCATGTTAGGGTCCGGATTTATCGGACGATTTTATGCGGAGTCATTACAGGGGCAAAGAAGCCGGGATCGGATAATCAGTGTTTATTCAAGGCGTGAAGCGTCAGCGAAAAAATTTGCTTCAGACTATGGCTGTACGCACTGGACTACTGAAATGGAAGACGCAATAGTTCATCCGGATGTAGATGTTGTTTGTATCTCCCTGCCAAACAACCTCCACGAAACAGCGGTTTTATTGTGTTGTAAACATAAAAAAGCGGTCATCACTACAAAGCCATTGGGAAGAAATGCTGTAGAAGCGAGACGAATGTTGGAAGCGGTGGAAAATGCGGGTATTTTTAATGGATATCTGGAAGACCTGGTGTATACACCCAAGTTTTTAAAGGCGCTGGAATCTGTCAAAAACGGTGCTTTGGGACGTATACTCTGGGCAAAGTCAAGAGAGACACATCCTGGCCCTCACAGTGACTGGTTCTGGGATCTCGAACAGGCTGGCGGTGGCTGTATTCTGGATCTGGGTTGTCATTGCGTGGAGATTGCCAGAAGTTTTATTGGTAAGGATATCAAACCTGTTGAAGTAATGTGTTGGGCTGATACGCAGGTAAAACCAATAGAGGCAGAAGATCATGCCATTGCACTGGTAAAATATGAAAACGGAGCGATCGGTCAGTTTGAAGTTAGCTGGACGTTCCGCGGCGGCCTTGATTTGCGAGACGAAGTTATGGGTACTGAGGGGACCATTTGGATCAATAATTTCCTGAGAACCGGGTTTGAAATGTTTACCACAGGGAAGGGTGCTGACTATATCGCAGAAAAAGCAGAATCCAATTCAGGCTGGTTGTTTCCAGTGGGTGATGAACTGAATGATCTCGGATATAATCATATGTTTACTGATATGTTTAATGCCATGGAGAAAGGCATTACACCGAAAGAAACTTTTTATGACGGATATGTGGTCAATGCAGTGCTCGACGCGGCATATAAATCTGCGAAGACAAAGCTTTGGGAACCCGTGCAGCTTGATATTTGGCGTGGACAGACTGGTATTTCAAAGCATAATCATCTGGTTGAATATGACGCTGAACACTATCTTGTGAAAGAAGAAATGACACATTACGGGGCGAAAAAAGTCATTGTCAAGAATAAAAAGAGCGGGCTGATTAGTGAGCTAATACTTTAACAATGCTCGGGTTAAAGGTGCAGCCGTCGCCATTAAAACTATTATTTTAATTTCAAATCGGCTATAATTGCGTCAATTCTTTTTTGTAGAAATTCGTCAGTTGCATCAAAGATTGTACGACTGCTTAGTTTTTCATGCACACTGAAGTAGAATTTTATTTTGGGTTCGGTGCCAGAAGGCCTTGCTGAAATTTTACTCCCGTCTTCGAGTATAAACTGAAGTACGTTACTTACCGGAAGCGCAATCTTCCAGGTCTCTCCCGTTTTTAAATTTTTTCCTATAGCGGTCTGATAATCCAATAAGTGCAAAACCGCTGACCCATTAATGGTTATGGGTGGCTGATTGCGAAAGGAGGCCATCATTTCCGCGATCTGTTTTTGTCCGTCCATACCCTTTTTGGTAATGGAAATCAGTGATTCCTTATAAAAACCAAATTTCAGATAAAGTTCGATCAGCTTATCGTACAAAGTCTTTCCTTTGTTCTTTTCATAGGCAGCCATTTCACATAAAATAGCGACTGCGCTGACTGCATCTTTATCCCGTAATTTATCACCAATCATCAGCCCGTAACTTTCTTCTCCCCCGATTACATAATTTTCAGTTTTTTCTTTTTCCTTGATCAGCTCGGCAATCCATTTAAATCCTGTTAATACATTATAACAATGAATTTGCGACTGCCTTGCGATTTCATCAATCATATCGGTAGTTACGATTGTTTTTACCACCATATCATTAGGCTGTGAAATTCCTTTCTCTTTCCTTGCTTCAATCATATAATTGAAAGCCAGAACAGCAGTCTGATTGCCATTCATCAGCATCCACTCTCCTTTATTATTTTTAACTCCGATTCCTACGCGATCGGCATCCGGATCAGTCCCCAATAAAATATCTGCATCTATTTCCCTTGCTTTTTTCAACCCCAAGCTCATCGTTTCCTTTTCCTCAGGATTTGGATATGCGACCGTTGGAAAGTTGCCGTCCGGAGTTGCCTGTTCATCCACCACATGCACGTTGCTGAATCCAAATCTCTGGAGTACTTCCGGTACCAGTTTGATACCAGTTCCATGAATTGGCGTATACACAATACAGAGATTATGCTGTCTCTCTATTATTTCTGGGTAAATGGACAGGTTCTTTACCATACTGATATAGGCTTCGTCCATCTCTTTGCCCACCATCGTTATATGTAGTTCTCCGCCGGTCCATTTTACTTCATCAATTGTATTTATCTTAAGGACTTCCTCGATAACACGATGATCATGCGGGGGAACCAGCTGACCCCCGTCGTTCCAGTATGCTTTATAGCCGTTATATTCCTTCGGATTATGTGACGCGGTGCATACGACACCACCCTGGCATCCCAGGTATCGTATGGTAAAACTGAGTTCTGGTGTTGGTCGAAGTGATTGAAAGAGAAAAACCTTGATACCATTGGCCGCAAAAACTTTTGCGGCTGTTTCTGCAAAAAATCGACTGTTATTGCGGCTATCATGCGCAATGGCGACTTTTACCTGTTGTATTGGGAAGGATTTCAGCAGGTAATTGGAATATCCCTGTGTAGCTACGCCGATGGTATATTTATTTATTCGATTGGTTCCGACACCCATGACGCCTCGGATACCGCCAGTGCCAAACTCAAGATTCTGGTAGAAGCTATCCGTCAACTCATCCGGATTTTCCTTCAGGAGGCGATTAATTTCATTCTTTGTTTCCTGATCATAATTTCCAGATAGCCAATTATTCACTTTAGCCAGAATAGCCGCATCCATAAACTTACTTTAAATTTGAACCTAAGATATTGATTTTTATATGAACCGAGTCTTCCAATTCATTCACGACCCTGTAAATTAAATGTCTATTCGCTCCTTTGTCATCATTTGTTTTTTGGTTAATTCGATTCCTGGTTTTGCGCAACAGAATTTTCTTCCTCCTGGTGCAGTTTATAACCCCGGACGGCTCAGGACAGTAGTAATTTCCGAAGTAGCCACAGGAGTTGCCATCTCGGCCGGGCTTTATTTCCTTTGGTACCGCAAACATCCTAAGAGTCATTTTCATTTTTTTAATGACAATGGTGAATGGCTGCAGATGGATAAAGTTGGCCATGCAACAACAGCGTATAATATCGGAACCATCCAATATGATCTGATGCGCTGGTGTGGTGTAAAAAATGATGCGTCCATTGCTATCGGCGGATTAACGGCTCTCAGCTACATGTCAATTGTTGAAATATTCGACGGATTTTCTTCAAAATGGGGCTTTTCAAAAGGCGATATGCTGGCTAATATCTTCGGAGTTGCATTATTTGCCGCGCAGCAGAAAGGATGGAACCAACAAAGGATTTCGTTAAAATGGTCCTTTCGTGGATCTCCATATGCTCAATATTATCCTGCTGAACTGGGCTCCAATTTTTTTTCCAGGATGTTGAAGGACTATAACGGTCAAACCTACTGGCTTTCCTTTAATGTTGCGTCTTTTTTGCCTGCAAATAGTGGTTTTCCTTATTGGCTTAATATGAATCTTGGATATGGTGCAGAAGGTATGATCGGGGCAAGAGCGAATCCCACGATTATAAACGGCAATTCGATTCCTGCTTTTCCAAGATACCGCCAATTCTATTTTTCACCAGATGCAGACCTTTTTCGGATACCGGTTGGTTCATCCGCCTTTAATGCCGCGGCATATCTGACCAGATTTTCAAAAATCCCGGCACCCACATTAGAATGGAGCATTCAGAAGGGATTCCGGTTCATTCCGTTTTATTATTAAATGCTGACGTTACGGAGGTTATAGCGCATTATTCACAATAAATTTTATACATTTGGCATGTTTATATCCGGTTACCCCCGCCGATTATGCCTAAACCATGAGCAGCTATTTATTGCTTCGTAATAACAAGGAATCTGGTCCTTTTAGCTTTGAAGAAGTGAAGGATATGTCCTTAAAAACATTCGACCTTTTGTGGGTTGTTGGAAAAAGTGCAGCTTGGCGTTATCCTGGTGAAATTGCGGAACTCAAATCATTTGCGCCCCCTTTACCCGAACAAAATACTGATGCATCAGTAAAAAGACTCCAGTCTGACAATCAATCACCGGATTCCCCAAATAATAAGAAACAGGATTCTTCAACCTCAAGATCCAGGGAAAGCAACAACCAGCGATTTATCTCAAGTCGATCAATTTATGTCAATCTGCCGGCGGAAAAAAAACAGATTTACGCTGCTCCAACCGGAATACTATACGATATGTCGCCTGGATTGTCGGTTAGACAGGAAGAGGATTATGACTTATCAAATCCTTATAAAAAAAGACTGACGAATAAACAGCGTTATTCTGGAAAAGTTTTGTGGTTAAGCACCGTAATCCTTCTTTTCGGGGCAGGAATTCTAACAGGCTTTTTTATCTCGGACCGTAGAAAATATTTCTCATCAGATGCAATTCATCCGCATGTCCGGGTACAACCCGGACAAATCGATGTGAGAGGTAAAAAAGAAAATTTAACTGTAATTCCGCGAGGCACGAATACCGCTTCATCGACAACTGATTCGCTCAGAGAAGCAATGCACGGTTCAAAAAAATCAGGTATCAACACAGGAAAAAAGAGCACAAAAAATGCCATCGTCAAAATAGATTCGATGGCCGGTCGTGCCGTTTCGAATTCATCACCTGTTTTGAATGACAGTTCTAGGGAAAGTACGATAAACAAAACCGGTATACTTTACGATAAAATCAGGACCCATCCTGAAAACTACGTGAATCTGGTGGCTGGTCGGTATTCAACGGGTATATTCGGAGGTATTTCAAGTTTTCCGATTATCGTTACGAACAATTCAACGTTGCAACTGAATCAGGTGACGGTATATGTTGACTATATACAAAACAATGGAAAGATTTTTAAAACCGAAAACCTCACTATAAACGACCTCGAACCGGGGGAATCTGTTACTATAAAAGCACCTAAAAGCTCCAGGGGCATTAAAATTGCAGTTCATATACATCTTGACAGTTCACATCTTCAGGATACAGGCAATTCCAATTAAGAAAGGGTTAACAATCATTTCTTTTTATAAAGACAGTTTATGTCGTCATTGGCATAAAAGTTGAAATTCAATAAGTATTATCCGATCCGTGCAAATTCCATTTCTCCACTATCACCTGTGATCAGAGTCTACCAATCGTTATTTATAATAGACATAATCAATACAGATGCGGAGAGGAATGTTGGAATTATGCCTGATCATCGTAGTGGTTATCGGTATACATGCAGAAAGATTACTACATAATGGTTCAATAGAAGGCAGGATCTCGCCTGCCAAACCTTCACCTTCCATTATTGCCGTACGCGGGAATGATTCCGTAAGGGCAGTCAGTAACGACGGTCATTTTGGTATCGATCTTCAGCCAGGCGACTGGAAACTGATCATCGCAGCAAAGGAACTTAATGGCATTTCCACGGAAAAGAAGGTACAGGTATTAGAAGGTAAACGTGTCAATCTCGGCGAAATCAGGCTTGCACAGTAATATCTGATCGGAGAAACAAATCGCTGCCACAATTTTCGGCTGAAATGTTCTAACATTGAAGATGAAAAGCATTCTTCTTTTTGGAGCAGGAAAATCCGCTACCTGCCTCATTGACTATCTCACCCCGATTTGTATTGAAAGGCATTGGATACTTACTATTGCAGATGCCAATCCGGAAGATCTGCATAAGAAACTGATAAATTCGCCAGCTGTAATTCAAGTAGCTGTAAAAGTGGAAAATATTGCTGAAAGAAATGCCCTCATACAAAAGGCCGATCTTGTCATATCACTTCTACCTGCAACATTGCACATCCTGATCGCGCGGGATTGCATTACAAACTCAAAAAATCTGCTGACGGCTTCGTATGTTGACGAAGAGATACGAAAACTATCTTCACAGGTAAAAGAAAGAAAGCTGTTATTTCTTTGTGAAATGGGTCTCGATCCTGGTATTGACCATATGAGCGCCATGCAAATCATCCACCGGATACAGGAAAAGGGAGGGAAAATAAATGTGTTCAAATCACATACCGGAGGCCTTGTTGCTCCCGAAAGTGACGACAATGCCTGGCACTATAAAATAAGCTGGAACCCTGCCAATGTGGTCAAGGCGGGATCGGCAGGTGCGATTTATAAGGAGAATGCAAAAATCAAAAAGCTGTCATATCAAAATATATTTGAAAACCCCGGAATGGTTGAAATTAAACCCCTTGGCAACTACGCCTGGTATCCGAACAGGGATTCACTGTCCTATATACCGGTGTATGGTTTGGAATCTGCTCATAGTTTTATTCGAACTACACTTCGTCACCCTGATTTCTGCAGGGGATGGAAAAATCTTGTCAGCGCGGGATTAACGGATGATAAAAAAGAAATTCCGTCATCTATCAATACAATTAAAGAATGGAGCAGGTCATTGTTACCTTTTGTAAGTCTTTCCAATAAATACATGTATGATCAGCTAGGTCTTTTTGAGGATCAACCTTTGCCTGAAAATGTCCGAACTTCTGCCAGTATTCTTCAAACATTGCTGGAAAAAAACTGGAAGATGAAAGAGACGGACAGGGATATGATTTTAATGCTTCATGAATTTGAATATGAGTTAGAAGACCGCCAATATTCTCTTAGAAGCAGCCTTATTGTTAAAGGCGAGAATTCTCTAAGAACCGCTATGGCAAAAACGGTTGGTCTGCCACTCGGAATCGCGGCCAAGCTGATTCTTGAAAACCAAATAACATTACAGGGGTTGCATATCCCCATCATCCCGGAAATTTATTTACCAGTACTGGAAGAACTGGCAATGGAAGGCATTCATTTTCAGGAGGAAATCAATTGACTTCCAGATGTTGTGTATATATCGTTTTGTACTGCATATCCCGGAATATCAGAATGTATAAACCACGTCGAAGGAATAAAGTATAATATCCTTTCCCGGTGGCAAAATAAGTCTGATCGGCGGGAACGACCTGCCCTGGTTTCGATCCAAAAGATTCGAATTGATAATAAGCTTGTACTAGGAACACATCCCTGTTTGTAGGTTTTATAAGTACTGGCTGTCTGCGGTTGGAAAGTGACATCCAGGTGGGTCTTGCTTCACGGTAAGTCGTTTTTGGATGAACGACCGTCAGATCGTACAACGTTGTGCCGGTAACGTTTACCGGTTCGTCATTCTCCAGCGGTATGGATGGTGCCGTAAGAGGAAATTTTTCCAGATAGGCGTCATAAAACGTCTTTCCAAAAGGGAAATTACTTTCTTCTGTCATATCAGTCTGGTCAATGGTTAATGGGTCAATGCCTGTCATCCTTTTGAAAGCCATGCCCATCGGTATGAAATCAGGAGTCGTACTTCTTTCTGCTATGTGTCCAAAGCTTGCATATACAAAAACTTTCGCCTGAGGATCTTGTTTTATAATGGCTGCGATATTGAAGGCCTGAATGGAATCCCGTTCTGTAGGTGAATGTTGTTTTGCAAGCGGATCTTCATAAGCCACCAGCTTAAATCCCATCTCGAGGGCAAACCGAATCATTTCACCCGCAACTGGTTCTGTGGCAAAGTGACCGGTTTTGAAAGTAACCTTTGTTAACTCCTGGTCCGGCATCGGATTTAGCATTTCCATCGCCAAATAGCGGAAACCTCTCTTATACAGATCATCCAGTAATGAAATAGCAAAGGCCCTGTGAACCGGCTTATTATACGCTTCATTCAGCATGATAACCGAATAGTTCGAAGCGATAAAACTGATGAATCTTTTTGCATCTGCATTTTTGACGTTTTTGAGCTGCTGTATACTCTTTGCAATCTGTCTGTTTTCAACATCTGTTGTTTGGGTCGTGTCTGACAAATGCTGATATTCCAGTGCTCCTGAATAATCGCCAACAAAAGAAACAGTCTGGCTGAGCAGTTCATAATATGCCGGACTTGAAAATTCATTGATGAATTTTTTATTTGCGCCTAGTAATTGATAGATCGGGTAGAGATAGTTAAGGTTTTCTCCAATCAGGTAGTGTAGGTCATTATAGGCAGAGTCAAAAACATTGGACTTTTCAGTCGTAACGAAATGCTGCAGGCTGGACAATGGTGGATTCGGAGGAACAGGCTGTGCCACGACTTTTATTCCAAACGAAATGCCCGCGGTAAATAATAATAAAAAATCTTTAATTTTCATGATCCCTCTTTCATGCCTCCCAGTTTGAGTATGGTCTGCCATTCTTCTTCCAATACAGGCTGAACAGACAGGCGTCCTATCCTGACAAGCGCCATGCCGGCAAGTTTTTTTTCTTTTTTGATCTGGTCAAGACTAACAGGTTTCTCAAAATTCTTTAGAGGTTTTATATCAATGGCAAACCATTTATCATCTGAACTCGTCGGATCTGGGTATGCTTCTTTTGCCACTGTTGCAATACCAACTATTTCCGTTCCTTTATTACTGTGATAAAAAAATACTTCGTCTCCTTTTTTCATCGCCTTTAAATGGAGCCGTGCGGCATAACTGCGAATCCCATCCCATCGAGTCTGTTTGTCTTTTTTTAGCTGATCGAAACTGTAAACATCGGGCTCTGATTTGATAAGCCAGTGGGCCATTTTTCGGGTGGTTTTTTATACATCCAAAGGTAACGTTTATGATCTAACACAAATCGCTTAGTACTTTGTTAATGGTTTCTTCAAAATATTTTCAAATTAAAAATCCGGAATATTGGTGGGCTTCGTATCTGTCGCAGTTGCATCACTGCACGTTTAAAGACAATCAATAATTATTATTATGAAACGACTTAGGTTTTTATTTGCAGGCGTTATTGCTTTACTCACGACTGGTTTTTCCTATGGTCAGGTGTCGGACACTGTAGGAGGCGCGCCGATGTATCCGACAAAAAACATTATCCAGAATGCGATGAATTCGAAAGATCATACTACCCTTGTGGCTGCTGTAAAAGCGGCCAGTCTGGTGGAAACTCTGGAAGGTCCGGGCCCGTTTACAGTTTTTGCTCCAACTAATGAAGCATTTGCGATGTTACCTGCAGGAACGGTTGATAACCTCCTGAAGCCGGAAAACAAATCAACCCTGACTTCCATCCTGACGTATCATGTGGTTTCCGGAAAATGGGATGCTATGGCCCTGGCTGCCAAAATTAAGGATGGCAACGGTACTGCGGAAATAAAGACCATTCAGGGCGGATCTCTTTGGGTTATGATGAAAGGTGATAAAATCATCATCAAGGATGAAAAGGGAAATATGGCCACGGTAACCATCAAAGACGTTTACCAGAGTAACGGCGTGATCTTCGTAATTGACCATGCGCTCATGCCCAAATGAGTAATCAATAGACGGATCATTAACAAACTTTTTGCTTTGGACCTTTGAGCTTTAATTTAACCAAGGCATCCATTCCCGGAGATTCTGCGTATACATATTTACAGCCGTTTATCCGGCTAAAATTTTGCGACAGGTTGTTTTAAGGTCACCACCCGCCTGCCCTCGTGGCATGGAGGGTGGTTTTTTTTACCAGCCACTGGCCAGAACGTCGGCAATATGAAGTGTCCGTAAGGGTAAACCCTTATGCCGGATATAGCCATCGAGGTGCATGAGGCAGGAAAGATCTGTTGAGATCATATATTCCGCACCCGTTTTCAGCGCGTGATTTACTTTTTGATCTGCCATGGCCAGAGAAATGGATTCAAATTTTACAGCAAAACTTCCTCCAAATCCACAACAGGTTTCCACGTCTTCCATTTCCACCAGTTCAAGCCCTTTTACACGAGCCAAAAGTTTGCGTGGTTCAGTTTTTATTTTGCATTCCCTTAAAGCTGCACAGGAATCATGATAGGTGGCCTTCCCTGGTAAACTGGCATTGAAATCTTCGAAATGAAGCATATTTACCAGGAAATCAGAAAATTCAAAAATCCGTTTACCAATATTTTTTACCTCCCTGTTATAGGAAGAGTCAATAAATAATTCCGGGTAATAATTCCTTACAAATCCTGTACAGGAAGCACTGGGTGAAACAATATATTCCGTACCCGGAAAATCCTGGAGAAATTTCACACAAACGTCTTTGGAATCTTCACGAAACCCTGCATTGAATGCGGGCTGACCGCAACAAGTCTGTTCAGTATTATACTGAACTGTACAACCCGCCTTTTCCAATACACGGATCATATTGAATGCTGTATCCGGATAAAGCTGGTCTACAAAGCAGGGAATAAATAGCTGGATGTTCAATATGCTTATCGTTCAAGAGACTTGGAAAAAGAAATCATTTTCAAAGCTGCTTCAGCAGCTTCTTCACCTTTATGACCATGGATACCGCCAATTCTTTCCCGGGCTTGTTCCAGATTGTTTACTGTTAAAACGCCAAAAATAACCGGTACCGGAAGTTTCAGATTCAGGGCAGCGACGCCATCCGTAATTGCACGGCAAACATATTCAAAATGTGGAGTATCACCTCTTATTACACAACCTAGAGCGACAAATGCATCTGGTCTTTTTTTAACTGATTGTTCCCAATATTTTTTTACGGCGAAGGGAATTTCAAATGCACCGGGAACAAGGATGTCCAGGAAATTGATTTTTCCTGATTCTAGAACTTTTTTGCAACCTGAAAATAATTCATCTACAATCCCGGCATTCCATTCGGTTCTGACCACAACGACAAATCCATTTTTTATCCTGGGCGTACTGGTTTTTGATTTTCCTGTTGAAGACATGAAGATTTATTTAACCACACCCAATCTCGCCAGATAGCGGTCTATATCAAAACCACGAGGGGAAGCGGGGTATTTATCTTTTATAGTCTGATACATAGCGATAGCATCCTGGGTTTTACCCATACTCTCGTACAAATAACCTGCGCGGAACAGATATTCAGGAGAAATGATTTCATCTTTTTCGAAATACGTTCCGGCTTTTTTATATTGTTCAACTGCGTCTTCCTTTCTGTTTAGTTCGGAATATGCGTCGCCTAGTAGCCCGTATGCCTTTGCCTGTACCTGGACTGCTGTTGTGTTGAAATCTTTCAGGTATTTCACTGCATTATTGAAATCTCCAAGCTTAAGATAACAACTGCCTGCATAAAAAGCCGCCAGGTCTGCAGCTTTCGTGCCCTTAAACCGGGAGTAGATTTTTACAAATCCTGCATTAATAGCATCTCCATTCAATGCAAGGCGGATGGAATCCATCCGGTAATAATCTTCGGCCCTAAACATGGATTCGGAAGCCTGTTTTTCCTTTGGATCCAGTATGAATTGTTTATATCCGAAATAACCCAATACGATAATCAGGATTACCAGGAGACCTATAACGACCTTTCTTCCGTAATTGTCCTGAAAATGTTTCAATTTGTCAACCGGGGAAATCTCACGTTCTAAATGCTCACGATGTTTAATGTCGCTCATGTCTGGGAATTATAAAACAGGTTTACTGTTCTGTTCAATCTTTAATAAATGGATAGTGGGGGTCGATGTAAATATCTTTATATACCTCATCATCGGAAGGAATCGGCGATTCTTCTGCGAATTTTACTGAAGCATCCACAGTGTCTGCCACTCTTTTGTTGATGGCATCAAGATCTGTCTGTGTTGCGTATTTTTTTGAAAGAATAGTATAGGCTACCTGGGCAATTGGATCACGTTGTTTGTATTCTTCAACTTCTTCCTTTGTCCTGTATTTCTGGGGATCGGATATGGAATGACCTTTATAACGATACGTTTTTATTTCGAGCAGTGTGGGACCGCCTCCTTCCCTGGCCCTCTTGATTGCCCTGGAAACTCCTTCATGCACCGCCTCTGCACTCATACCGTCAATGGAATCACCAGGCATTTCATACGCATCAGCCAGTTTGTAAATATCCACCACGTTGGAAGTTCTTTCCACCGATGTACCCATCGCGTAATTGTTATTTTCACAGATAAATACAACCGGGAGTTTCCAAAGCATAGCGAGATTAAATACCTCATGCAGCATGCCCTGGCGGGCGGCACCGTCTCCAAAAAAAGTCAGCACGGCATTGTCAGTTCCTTTATATTTTTCCGCAAAAGCAAGCCCTGCACCAGTTCCGATCTGCGCCCCCACGATACCATGACCTCCAAAAAATTTTACGTTTACACCAAAAAAGTGCATACTGCCACCCTTACCTTTTGCCGCACCGGTAGACTTACCATAAAGCTCCGCCATGCAGGCATTGGCGCTGACTCCTTTCGAGAGTGCCAAGCCATGGTCCCGGTATCCTGTAATAAAAGGATCGTCCGGCCTGCTGGCTGTCATACACCCTGCGGCAATAGCTTCCTGTCCGATATAAGCGTGGAAAAATCCCCGAATCTTTCCTTCCATCTTATATTTTTCTTCGGCCATTTGCTCAAATTGCCGGATCAGTTGCATGAGTTCGTACCAGTATAAATAGGTTTCTTTAGAAAACTTGGTCGCCACTTGCTTAAATTTGATTTGCGCCCGCCGGGATCGGCTAAAGCGGGGCAAAGATAAGGGGTAAAGGGCAATTTTTCCTCCTGACAATGTGTTTTTACATCGGTTTTTACCTGGTGTTTTAAGAGCCTCATATCCGAAAAGCGGCTCAAAACCGACCATCCCGTTGACCTTTTTTAGGTACACGCTTTGTGTTTCTGATAAAGTTCGGTTTGACCTCTCATTCGTTGGAAATACTGCCGGAATGGAAGTAAACACCCGGTTGGCCTGTAATGGCTAAATTACATCTTTTATACCCCGGTCCATTCATGCTGTCTCTCAGGAACATTACACTTACACAATATAAAAATTACCTACGCGAAGATTTTTTCTTTGATAAACCGATCACAGGTATATATGGGAAAAATGGAGTTGGCAAAACAAATCTTCTTGATGCCATTTATTATCTTTGTTTTACCCGCAGTTATTTTTTTAAATCGGATTTGCAAAATGTTCACCACGGAAAATCCGGTTTTCGGATCGAAGGAAATTTCCAAACAAATGATGGGGATCAGCATGTGGTTTGTATTCTCCGTGAAACAGGTAAAAAAGAGGTCCTTTTAAATGAGGAAGTTTATCAACGACTCTCAAGCCATATCGGAAAATTTCCGTGCGTAATCATAACGCCCGATGATGCCCGGATTATTACAGAAGGCAGCGATGAGCGAAGACGATATACTGACGCCCTGCTCTGTCAGATGGATACCCAATACCTCCAGCACCTTATAGAATATAACCGACTGTTGCAGCAAAGAAACCAACTGCTCCGGACACTTGCTGAAAGAATTTCATCCGACAAAAGCCTGCTCGATGTTTATGATGCGCAACTTTTGCGTCCAGGCACTTATATTTTTGTAAAACGACAGCATTTTTTCCGTGAGATACTTCCGGCCATTGAAAGTATTTATAAATATATTGCCGGATCAGATGACGGTCTTCAACTGTACTTCCAAAGCGATCTGCTCGCCATGCCTTACGCAGAACTGCTGCATAAATCCCGCGATAAGGACCTCATGCTTCAGCGTACCCACGCGGGTATTCATCGAGATGATATTGATATTCGCCTGATGACCCAGCAGTTCAAGAATATCGCTTCTCAGGGACAGCGAAAAAGTCTGTTATTCGCCATGAAACTGGCGGAATATGAAATGCTGAAAACAACCAAAGGATTTCCTCCGATTATACTATTGGATGACGTATTTGAAAAACTTGATGCCCAGCGTATGCACCAGTTGCTTGAAAGAGTCTGTGCACCGGGTAACGGACAACTTTTTATTACGGATACCCATGAGGAACGGTTAAGGGGACATTTGGACCGACTTTCAACAGACTATAGCCTGATCGGACTTTGAAAGTTTAATTCCTTCCCTGCATTTAATCGTAGTTTGTGGGTATAGCTTACATTTATGTATGAGTGAATATTCAATGGCAGAGGCGATGCGTCAGTTCCTCAGGCAAAGCAGGCTGAAAGGAAACGTACTGGCACTACAGATCACCGAAGTGTGGGAACAGATTATGGGAAAAACGATCGCCCGTTATACGGATAAAATAGAAATTCACGGAACGACCCTTTATATTCAAACAACTGTTGCACCGCTGAAACAGGAACTATTATACAAAAAAGATAAAATCAGGGAAAGAGTCAACGAAGCTCTGGGTGAAAATCTTATTAAGGAGGTTGTCATCCGCTAACGCGCGGATCAACTATACGGTAAAGCCAGTCGGCCAATATATTAATGCTGATAAAGAAAAAAGATGTTACTAATACGGAACCCATGACGACTGGGAAGTCAAGCTTTGTTAAAGCATCCACTGTTATTTTACCGATACCCTTCCAGCCGAAAATATATTCCACGAAAAAAGCCCCGGCCAATAATTCTGCAAACCAACCTGTGATTGCGGTTATAACCGGGTTTAGCGCGTTACGCAATGCATGCCGCCAAATCACCTGATTTTGTGATAATCCTTTGGCATATGCTGTTCTGATATAATCCTGGTTTAGGATATCCAGCATGGAACCACGTGTCAATTGCGCGATGATAGCCATAGGGCGAATACCCAACGTTATGGCGGGCAGGATAGCATTCCGGAGTTCCCAATGCCGTCCCGTAAAAGGATCCGTATCAAAAAGGCTTCCTGTCATTCGGAGCCCCGTATACTGGCTAAGTACGAATCCAAAAATATAAGCTATTACTATACTCATAAAGAATGACGGCGCGGAAATTCCCAGTACACTGCTAAATATGGCCGTTGTATCCATCCAGCTGTCCTTTTTTACTGCTGCCAGGATTCCCAACGCCATACCAAAAACCGTAGCTATAAACATAGCCAGGAAGGCCAGTATAATCGTTCCCGGCAATGCTTCCATGAGCATGGACCAAACATCCCGGCGCGTTTGATAAGAACGTCGCAGGTAAGGAAATTTAAAAACAATTTTTGTTTTTTCCCCGATTCCCAGGTAGTGTATATTTTTTTCCGCCAGTTCGGTTTCCCTATATATACTAACCGGCGAAACATCATTCAGATAGTAAATGAACTGTTTCCATATTGGTTTATCAAGATTCAGATCCCTGCGGA
>Ga0209838_1000012_pt1 | contig 20603 bp, 19 predicted proteins | sample OrgsoiDNA2013047_FD_185797 | JGI IMG/M metagenome (GOLD analysis project Ga0209838, IMG submission 185797) | Permafrost soil microbial communities from the Arctic, to analyse light accelerated degradation of dissolved organic matter (DOM) -... | ecosystem: Environmental > Terrestrial > Soil >... | reverse complement strand
TTCATCGATTCCATAGCATTCAACGGCCTTGTCCACATGACCGATATCCGTTTGTACTGTGAAAAGGTTCAGGTTGAGGATCGGGCTTCCGGGAAAGGAATTCCCGGTGCCGACGGACTTTACCGCAGGCAGGCTGCGGAATTCATTGTCCATCGAATTGATTTTACCACGTTCATCCTCCCCGGTGTTCACCGTTACGGTCATCACCTGGTTCCTATCAAATCCAAGATCTTTTTTTCTCAAATACGTGAGCTGGGAATACACCACCCAGGTACAGATAAGCATGATCATCGAAATGGAAAACTGCAAAACGACCAGCGTACGGCGGAGGTTCACGTTACCGGAGGCTTTTGAGAGGGAACCCTTCAGTATGCTCACGGGTCTGAACCCGGAAAGATAAAATGCCGGATAGCTGCCGCCGATCAAACCGGTAAACAATCCGACACCCAGCAGAAGGAAAATATTGAATGGCTGGAGCAGCGTTTGTACGGTGAATGATTTACCGGATATCGCATTGAAAACGGGAAATAAAACGATTACCAGGATACAACTCAGTAAAACCGCCACAAAAGCAGTCAGTATGGATTCACTCAAAAATTGCAACACTAATTGTTTCCTGGAAGATCCCGTTACCTTGCGGATACCAATTTCCTTGGCCCGCCTGGCTGAGCGGGCCGTGGTCAGGTTCATATAATTGATGCAGGCGATCAGCAACATAAAAAATGCGACGGCGGAAAATATCCAGATATAATTCATGCTGCCCAGCTCTTCCGGTTCTATCTGTAATGCAGAATGCAAATGAATTTCCGCAATGTTTTGCACACCATAGTGCATGGTCACATTGAACTTTGAGAAAATGGGCACCACAAATTTCTTATTTACATCCTCGAGTTTTTTTGCAACGGCATCCGGACTGGCGCCTGGTTTCAGCAATACATAGGTGTAAAAGTTAAAGTTGCCCCAGTTGCCACCACCACCGTTGTTGTTTTTTAGTGACGACATTGAGATCAGCATATCGTAGCGGATATGGGAATTCTGTGGTATGTCTTCAAACACGCCGGTCACTTTGTATAAATCATATATCGTCCTAAGTGTTTTACCGACCGCGGATGCATTCTTTCCGAAATATTTATCGGCCAGGGTTTTTGAGATCACGATGCTGTTGGGCTGGTTGAGCGCATCATTTGCATTCCCTTCCACGAAATTGACAGTAAATATTTTGAAGATGTTGCTGTCGGCGTAATAGATCTTTGTTTCGTAAAAATTATTATTACCCTGTTTGAACAGGGTTCTTTCGCGGCCAGACATACGCACGGCTTCTTCCACTTCAGGAAAATCCTTCGCCATCGTCGGAGCCAGCGGAAACTGAGTGATAGCCCAGTCGGTATTCTTGTCTTTTTCCTGTATGTATGAGTTGATCCGGTAAATACGAGCTACTTTTTTATTATACCGGTCAAAGCTGAGTTCATCCTTGATATAAAAAATCAGGAACAGGCTGAAGGTGATGCCAATGGTCAGACCCAGTATATTCAACAGGCTGTACCATTTGTCTTTGGCGAAATTGCGCATCGCAATCAGAAGTAAATTCTTTATCATAGTGATGTTTTTATGCCGTTCCGGATTCAGGATGCTGGCAGCCGGTAAAGAGGACAATTAAGGTACCAACGTTTTAATATAATGGTTATCAGTCCATTGGGAATTGATACTCCGTATGGCCTGTTCGATTTTGAAACAGTGACTGTTCGTAATTTGGTATATTTCAACCTAGAATTCTTTCAAAATGTATATACTCATTTTAATCTTTCTCCTGATCCTGCTGAATGGCTATTTTTCCGCGACGGAGATAGCCCTTGTTTCCGTAAGAAAATTCAAGATCCAGGAAGAGGCGGATGCCGGAAATAAAAAGGCCAACCAGATTCTGAATTACCTAAAGAATCCGGATGAATACCTCAGTACGATTCAGGTGGGCCTTACGTTGATTGGTTTAATTGAAGGTTTGTATGGGGGTGAAGTTTTTCAAAAATTCCTGGAACCCAAATTTACAGCGCTCGGTATGCCGGTCTTTACGGCTCACCTCTGCAGTATCCTGATCGGGATCGGGTTCATCTCGTATATCACTATTATCATCGGGGAGTTATTGCCCAAATCACTGGCTCTAAAGAAACCCCAGACGCTGGCTCTCCGGATCGTACCGTCTTTCAGGGTATTTACTTTCCTGGCATTTCCCTTTGTCAAAATCCTTACGGGCAGTACGCGTTACCTGTTAAAATTAATACGTGCGGGAAAGCAGGAAAGTCAAACCCTGACGGATGCAGATCTGAAGAGCCTGTTGAGTCTCGCATACCGCCAGGGAACGCTGGAAAAGGATGAATTAAAATTGCATGAAAATATTTTTAGTTTTTACGATCTGAAAGTGGAATCCATCATGACACCACTACAGGAGGTCGTAGTGATACAGTTGGATGCGCCGTCCGGCAAGACTGAAGAACTGATCAGAACGCATGCGCACAGCTATTTTCCGGTCGTAGAAAAGAATAATGTGATCGTCGGATATTTATGTGCACGAGAATTCTATAAGGACCCGAATAAAACAATCCGTGAACATACCATGAACGCCTGTACGATCACAAAGGATAAAAAGGCCTCCGAAGTGTTGCATGCCTTCAAAACAGTTAAAAAGAATTTTGGGATCGTTATCAATGAGCGCGGAGAGTTGGACGGTCTTGTAACCATGCATGATATCGGGGAATCCATCATCGGAAATTTCCCTTAGACAACGACGCCGGAGCCGTCAACAAAAAAAATGAAAATTCACATTTACAAAGATGCAGATGAGTTGGGTGTTGCCGCGGGGCAGCGGGCCGCGCAGCTGATTAAAAACATTATCGCCGGGAAGGGGCAGGCAAATATCATTTTAGCAACTGGGATAAGCCAGTTTCGGACGCTTGATTTTCTGGTTCATGATCAGGCCATTGACTGGAGTAAGGTCGTCATGTTTCACCTGGATGAATATATCGGCCTTCCCGTTTCCCATCCGGCCAGTTTTCGTAAATATCTGAGGGAAAGATTCCTGGAGAAAGTGCCAACGCTAAAGGAAATCTTTTTGATCTCCGGGGAAGACGATCCTGATCAAGAATGCATCAGGTTAAATAGTGCCATCCGCGAACATCCTGTCGACCTGGCATTGGTTGGCATTGGTGAAAACGGGCATCTCGCTTTTAATGATCCGCCGGCTGATTTTGAAACGGCGGAACCCTATATCATTGTACACCTGGATGAAGCCTGCCGAAGGCAACAGGTTCATGAAGGATGGTTTCAATCGATGAATGAAGTGCCTTTAAAAGCCATCAGCATGTCCATCCGGCAGATCATGAAATCAAAATATATTATTTGTTCCGTGCCCGGCGAAAGAAAAGCGGAAGCCGTGTATCAGTGTGTTCAGCATCCGGTGAGTAATTTGATACCCGCCGGCATTTTGCAGGAACACGCTGATTGCGATTTGTACCTGGATAAAGCATCAGCGGCGTTATTAAAAAACCAGGAAGCATGAAAACAATCATCAGTCATGGCAGGATCATAACTCCACAGAGGATCATACCGCATGGTTCCCTGCTGATGGAAGATGGAATCATCCGTGCCGTTTCGGATACTGATATTACTGACGACGAAGCAAACCATGTCGATGCGCGTGGCCATTATGTTTCTCCCGGCTTTATCGATTTGCACGTGCATGGCGGGAACGGGTTTGATTTTATGGATGGCAGGGAAGAAGCATTTTTACAAATTGCGCAATTGCATATACGATACGGTACAACTGCCATGATGCCTACTACGCTTACGGGAAATAAAGCGAGTATGATGCAGGTGCTGGCATGTTATGACAGGGCAAATGGTCTGAATAAAAAAGGCGCCGCTTTTTTGGGCGTGCATCTCGAAGGGCCTTATTTTTCGATGAAACACCGGGGCGCGCAGGATCCGAAGTTTATCAGGAACCCCGATCCCGATGAATACCAGGAGATCCTCGGAAAATATGACTGTATCAAAAGATGGAGTGTCGCTCCTGAGCTGGAGGGAGCCATGGCCCTGGGTAAACGATTAAACGAGCAGGGGATCATCGCATCCATCGCGCACACGGACGCCCTCTATGATGATATCGAAAAGGCAGTGGCAAACGGATATTCACTCGTAACGCATCTCTATTCCGCCATGAATGGCGTGATCCGCAAAAATGCTTACCGGTTTGCAGGCACCGTGGAAGCCGCATTCCTTCTGGATGCACTTGACGTGGAAGTGATCGCGGATGGTAAACACTTACCGGTTCCCCTCTTGCAGCTGGTGTATAAAATCAAAGGACCTGGCAAAATTGCCCTGATAACGGATGCGATGAGAGCCGCGGGTACAAATGTTGAAAATAGTATTATCGGGCCCCTCCATGATGGATTGGATGTGATTATTGAAGATGGCGTGGCGAAGCTTCCGGACCGGACCGCATTTGCCGGCAGCGTGGCCACGACGAACCGGCTGGTGCGCGTGATGTGGAAACAGGCTGGAATTCCATTGCCGGATGTGATTGAAATGATGAGTGGGACTCCGGCCAGAATTGCCCATGTTGACGAGAAAAAAGGATCACTGGCAATTGGGAAAGATGCTGATATCGTAATTTTTGATGAAGATGTGGATGTAAAATATGTATTCAGGGAGGGTAAGATGATGGCAAAAAATTAAAACAAGGAATGATAAAGCAATCCCTTTATCTTTTTTTATTTCTTCTTACGGGCCAATATATATGGTCGCAAACAGTTATAAAAGGGAAGGTCGTCAGCGGAGAAACGGGAAAGCCATTATCTTCTGTTTCTGTTTACCTGAACAACACAACGAAAGGGACGGTTACAGACGACAAAGGCTCATTTAACATCAACCGGATTCCTTCCGGGAAATTCAGGCTGGTTGCCTCCTCCATCGGTTATGAAACCTATGTGAAGCTCATGAGCCCGCTTGACCTTTCGGAAGAGATTGTCATTTCTTTAAAACCCAAACCAGAACAATTAAAAGATATCAGTGTCATCCCATTCGACCCGGATGGCTGGGATAAATGGGGCAAATTATTTATGCGGGTATTTATTGGTTCAAACCCCAATTCATATGATTGTGTGATTGAAAATTTTGGTGTGCTCCGTTTCAGGCTAAGTGACAATAATGAGCTGATGGTATTCGCCAGTGAACCAATCCGGATCAGGAATAATGCGTTGGGTTATGAGATTAAATATAAATTGGAAGAATTCGAATTTGACTTCGACAATAAAATTGTATCCTACAGCGGTTATGCTCTTTTTACAGATTTATCTTTGTCACATCCAAACAGGGCGCTCCGGTGGATTGCGAAAAGAACGGATACATACGACCAATCCTTGTTACATTTCATGAGGGCATTCTTTGTAAATAACCTGGGAGCAGAAGGATTTGAAATCCGAAGCCTTGCAAAAATGTATAATCCGGAAAAAGAAAAGGCTTTGAAGTGGCTCAGCCTTCATAAAGATTCTGTAAATAAAATTCCCACCGATACCGTGTATGCGTTAGGAAGCGCCGGCGTAAAAATAACGATCCATACGGCGGACTCCACCGGCTACTATAAGAGTATTCTTCTGCAACCGGATTCTGTCATCAGCCGCAGACTGGTCTCACCGGATAGTATTGGTTTTGCGGCCGATAGTTCCACGGCCGGCTTCTATTCTCCGGATTCCCTGGAGGTATCCTATAAACTGAAAAATATTCCAGTGGAATACAAAAGACTATTGAAAAGCAACAGGGAGGAAACATTCCCGGTCTCCCAGTTTGTCTTTATAAACAAAAAACCGGTGTATGTAATAAGCAGCGGGTATTATTACGGCCTCTATAATCTTAAGATAACCGGGTTTTGGGCCTGGTGGGAAACGATGTCGACCATGCTTCCGTATGATTACGAGCCAGTTGAAAAATAGACGGAAGTCAGGGCATATTCCGGCGGTTACAAAGAAAAACCGGCCAGTTACAAATTCTTATTTGGCGGCACTGATATATTTCATAATTTCCACGAGGCTTGAGAACCCACAGAGCCGTGACAGGAGATAAGTCAAGTCCTTCCTTACCCCGATACGTTATCTTCTAATTTTTTAACCCCTTTTATGCAATCATCCAAATTCGTAAAGGCTGGCCTCCTGGCAGCTATTCTATCCTTTGTTGCCGTTGCTTCCTGGGAATTATACCTGCGTTATCAAAAAACGCCTTTGTTTTATGATGACAACGAAGCGTTGTGGTCCGACAAGAGGGCCATGGTGTACAAACCCAGTAATGAAGCCACCGTTTTTATCGGTTCTTCCAGGATTAAATATGACCTGGATATTCCGACCTGGGTAACGCTTACCGGTCAGGACGCCATACAGCTTGCCAACCAGGGAAGCAATCCCCGTCCTGTTTTGGACGATCTCGCCAACGATATAAATTTCAAGGGCAAACTAATCATCGACGTAACGGAACCTTTATTTTTTGGTGCCTTTGCTCCCCGCGACGAAGACACATACAAGAAGATGGCTTATTTTAAAAAGCGCACGCCGACACAGCGTGTCAGTTTTGAAATAAACCGGGTTCTCGAATCAAAATTCATTTTTCTTGACCAGGATGATTTCACCATCAATGCGATGCTGGATCAGGTAATGATTCCGCCAAGACCGGGCGTTTTCCGGTTACCCGTATTTCCATTTGATTTTGGAGGGAATTATTTTACCAGACAATCTTTTATGACGCCGAGATTTGTCGCCGATACCAATCTGCAAAACCAGGTAAAAGCCATCTGGCATACCATCTCCAGCCTGCCCATGCCACCGCCGCCGCGGGGGGAAGAACTTCAGGCCATTATGAATTCTGTAAAGGTAAATGTCGACAAAATAAAAAGCCGGGGTGGCCAGATTATTTTTGTGCGCACGCCTTCCAGCGGCCCTTTCAGGATGGGTGAAATGAAGGGATTTCCGCGTGAAGTGTACTGGAACCAGTTGCTGGCGATCACGGGTTGCCCGGGGATTTATTTTGAGGATTATCCTGCCACCGCACATTTGATTTGTCCGGAATGGTCCCATTTAAAACCGTCCGATGCTGTGATTTATACCAGGAGCCTGGTTGGTGCTTTGGAAGAAAAAGGATGGTCCTTCGGTAAAACAACCCTTGCACAATAGTCCATAACAATTAATATTTCAGCGATGCTTTTCAACTCATATACATTTATCGTTTTTTTTGCGATTGTGCTGGCCTTACATAACCTGCCTTTTTCCTGGAAGACCAAGAAGATCAACCTTCTGATTGCGAGTTATGTTTTTTATGCCGCGTGGAACCCACCGTTTATCCTGCTGTTATGGCTCTCTACGCTGGTGGATTATTTTGTGGGCAAAGCGCTTTACACCCAGGAAAACAAACACAAGAAAAAACTATTGCTTGTCGTCAGCCTGATCGGGAATCTCGGCATGCTTTGTTTTTTTAAGTACGGCGGCTTTTTGCTGGAGAATTTCACCCATCTCGTCAATGCGCTGGGTGTTAACTATCATCCGGCAAAACCGAATATCATATTACCAGCGGGTATTTCATTTTATACATTCACCACGCTTTGCTATACGATCGATATGTATAGGAAGGAAAGCAAACCGGTTCAGTCCCTACTGGATTTTTCTTTGTTCGTAACATTCTTCCCGCACCTGGTGGCGGGCCCTATCGTAAGGCCTCCGCAACTCGTGCCTCAGTTTGCAACGCCACGCAAGGCGAATACACAACAGTTGGTGCAGGGACTTTTCCTGCTGACGCTTGGATTATTTATGAAAGTGTTCCTTGCAGATGGCATGCTGGCCGATCCCGCCAACAACGTTTTCGGAACGCATGGTCCGCTCCAGACCATCGATGCCTGGATGGGTGTGCTTGCTTTTTCCGGTCAGATCTTTTTTGATTTTGCGGGGTATTCGTCCTGCGCGATCGGTGCCGCTCTTTGTCTTGGTTTTGTTCTGCCACAGAATTTCTTATTTCCTTATGCCGCTATTGGATTCGCCGATTTCTGGCGAAGGTGGCATATTACGTTGTCGTCCTGGCTGCGGGATTATTTATATATTCCTTTAGGAGGGAACAGGCGTGGAAAATATAGAACCTATTTTAACCTGATGGTTACCATGCTGCTCGGCGGACTCTGGCATGGCGCCAACTGGACATTCGTAGTCTGGGGCGCCTTACACGGATTCTATTTATGGGTAGAAAAAGCCTACCGGGATGCGCGGAGAAAATCTCCTGGCAAGACCGTGTTCGCTACCAGTGACACGAACGTGACAAAGGCATCCTTTGCACCGTCCTTAAAAAAATTACCGGAGGGCGTGTTTCCTCCTGAAGCGGGTCATCAGAAAACGCTGACAACTTTTGTACTTGCTCTGTGCACTTTTTTCCTGGTTAATGTGACCTGGGTTTTCTTCCGGTCCGCCGATTTTACACAGGCCTGGACGATGTTGCATTCCATGTTCGTCAGCAGTCCGAATGGCAGTCCAGTATTAACCTATCTGGACATTGCGAAAGTAGCCATTATTATAGTCGGTCTGGTGATCGCGCACTGGCTGATGCGGAATACGATGGTGTTGACGGTGGCCAATAAAATGTCGTGGTGGATGTTGGGCATCGTTTGGTCCGTCATGCTGCTTCTTGTAATTCTTAGTCAGAATTCCGGCGGAGCATTTATCTACTTCCAGTTTTAGCCAGTCAATATTTTGCCGGGGTTTGAAAATAAATATTAAATTCCGGTATGTACTTTTTCAAAAGCCGGCTGAAGGAAAGTCTGCGCGCCTTATTTGACCGTCAATATATTCCGTCTGTTTCTGTTCAGGAAATAATTGAAAGGATCGGGGCGGGTGCGATCCGGAATTTTATACAGATAGGTTCTAACGACGGTATAAAAAATGATCCGTTGAGGAAGTATATCCTTTCCCGAAAATGGTCAGGAATACTTGTGGAACCGGACTATCATAATTTTCAAAATCTTGTACAGAACTATACCGGTATTCCGGGTCTGGTATTTGAAAACACCGGTATCGCGGAAAAGGCCGGCAGCCTGGTGTTTCATTATGTTGAAGGAGTCAGCGAAAAGGATCCGGGCTGGTTTGACCAGATTGGTTCCTTTGATGAAAATACATTCCGGAAAAATATCGCTTTTAGTCCCGGCCTGGCAGCCAGACGCAGGACAAAAGAGATAGCGGTTATTACGATCGGAGAGCTGCTTGAGAAACACGGCGTTCAACGACTGGACCTGCTGCACACTGATACCGAAGGATACGACTTCAGAATTCTGAACAGTATCGATTTTGCAAAACTATCCCCGCGTGTTGTCATTTTTGAAAGTGAATGGATGACACGATACGAGCTGGGAATACTGACTGATAGATTCAGGGCGCTTCATTACAATATATTTAAAGACGGGGCGGATCATATTGCCTGCAAATAGTGATTGCTGAATCGAAACAGTTTTAAATCCATGGTATGAGACATATAAAAATGCCAGAGCACGGAGAATATCCTTCCTATGCCGATATGTATATGAAATGGCTGCCGGATGATGGCCTGATATTGAATCATATGAAGGATAATTTCAGAAAAGTGAAAGAATTTGTTTATGGTTTACCGGATGAAAAACTATACCGCCGATATGCACCCGGGAAATGGAGTGTTAAAGAGACTCTTGTGCATATTGTGGATGATGAAAGGATATATGCCTACCGTGCATTATGTATTGCACGAAATGAAAAAAATAACCTGAATGGTTTTGAGCAGGAATCGTATGTACGGTATTCGGATGCGGATCATCGTGAACTTGACAATATTTTTAATGAGTATGAGGCGGTACGGAATGCCACGATTACTTTGTTCAATGGATTGCCCGAGGATTCTTTGACCCGTATGGGGACGGGCGACGGGAAAAAATACACTGTCAGGGCGCTGGCATTTCATATTGCAGGCCATGAGCTTCATCATTTTAACCTTATTAAAACCGTATACCGCTGATTTTTTTTCAGCGACTTCCGGGTATATATTCCACCAAAACATTTTAATATTTTGTAAAAAGATTTGGGAATGCTAATAATATTAGCATATATTTGTCGTTATCTGACAAGTCAATTATTGTGCAATGGCAAACCGATTCGGCGAAAGAATAAAACAACTCAGAGAGCAACACCGGTTACTTCAACGCCAGGTAGCGGGCTACCTTGAAATAGACGGGCCCATGCTTAGTAAGATTGAATGCGGAGAGAGAAAGGCCAAGAAGGAACAACTGCCGCAATTTTCCAGGCTGTTAAAAGTTAGTGTGAATGAATTGCTTACTCTTTGGCTTGCCGACCAGGTTGTAGAGGTTGTGGAAGGCGAATCGATGGCCCTGAAAGCAATACAGGTTGCGGAAGAGGAAGTCAAATATCACAAAAGAAAAAAAATTTAGAAATATACGGTAGCGGAGGTTGAGGTTCATAAATCTCGTTTTATGAATAAGATGTATATGCAAAAAGACTGGCCGGAAGTCGCACCGGTTATAAAAGATATTGTTGCCGCGTTGTCTCCTGAGAAAATATACCTGTTGTCGGTCATTCATCAAAGGCAGGAGATCCGGAGTATTTTTATAGAAGATCCGTCAGAGCATCATTTGATGGAAGGTTTGAATATTCTAGTTCTTTCCGGTGTATCCGAGAAGAGGCCTAACGATGAGGTACAGGATATTATCGAACACCGGCTGGGTATTCCGATATCTGTTACTGCATTTGTATTGCAGGCTGGTCAATTCAGTGAATGGCTGAAAAAGCAACATCCCTTTGCATTGAAGGTAATCCGGAATGCCAGGCTTTGTTATGATGCCGGAAATTTTCCCCTGGTTGCAACTGAAGCATATGAAGAAAGATCCGGAAATGATTTCTTAAAATCTGATCTGGAACAAAAGATCAGTAAGGCCCGGGAATTTCTGGCAGGAGCCGATTTGTACATTGTGCGCAGGCAATATGAGATGGCGGCTTTTCATCTGCACCAGGCAGCGGAACAGATTTATTCCGGTGTTATCAGATTTTCGACAGGTCTTGATGTGCGCACACACAATCTGGATAAGCTGTATCGTTATTCGAGGTGGTTACTGACTGATTTGAAAGATATATTTCCAAGGAATACCGAAGCGGAAAAAAGACTGTTTCAATATTTGCAAAAAGCTTATTTGGGAGCCAGGTATGATACGGACTATTCTATAAAATATCCCGAAATATTCAAACTGGTGGAACGCATCAAAAAATTATTGACAGTATGCCAGGGTGTAGAGTGGATGAAAATGACAACCGCCTGAATTTAAACCCCCTTGGTTACTGCACGTGGTATCAGAGTCTGAGCAGCAGGCATAACAATGGCTAATTGTATTGGGTATTTGGTTTCGTTTTGCCGAAAGTCTTAACTTCCCGTTTCATAAAAATAACCGATGAAAATTTTATCTGTCTGCTTATTGATTGTATGCGCCTTTCCTTCCTGCGAATCAAAACAAAACACTGAAAAGTCCGCGGTACCCGATAACCCGATGATAGGGACCTGGCAATTAATTTCCGGTACTACCATCCAAGGTAAGGACACGACCGTTACGGATTATACAAAAAATAAATATTGTTTAAAAATTATCAACAGCACACATTTTGCTTTTGTTGGCCACGATCTGAATAAGGGGAAAGATACCCTGGCATTTTATTCTTCGGGTGCCGGTACGTACACACTAAAAGACAGCGTATACACCGAACGCCTTCAATTCTGTAATGAACGGGCCTGGGAAGGAAATGATTTTACTTTTCACGTGGTGGTTCAAAACGATACGATGACGCAGACGGGTATAGAAAAGGTCGAAAAGTTGGGCGTTGACAGGTTGAATATTGAACGGTATACGAGGTTCAAAAACTAATTGAGTTTAGACAGCCTGTAAATTTTACCATCCGGTTTTGTAAAAAGATACATTTCTCCTTTTTCATCCTTGGCAAAGCGGAGATCCACGCGGTTTTGTGCGCAAAGTTCACGAAGTGTTATGCGTTTTCCATGAAAGGAAACAAACCACTGTTTTATAATAGGTGTTTTGCCTGGTTCCAAATCTGTAGTATTTATCAGGAACAATCTGCCAGTGGGAATATCTCCGAACAGATATTTTCCCCTGAGTGCCGGTAAGCCGCGGCCCGTATATTCAAATCCACCGGCGATGGCATTCCCTTCATCATGGTCAAACGATGCAACCGGGTATGTGATATGAAAGATGCTGTCGTTTGAAGGAAGGGGATATATATTATTAATGTCTCCATCCGGATGCATTGCGAATCTTCCCTCCCGAATGGGCCATCCGTAATCATGACCCTTCAGAACAATATCGATCGCTTCAATATTTGCCTGTCCGATATTCGTTGCCAGCATCAAACCCTTATCTGTGAATGTTATCCTGTTTGGGTTTCTGAATCCAAACGCATAGATTTCGCGAACCGCAGATCCGTTCTGGGTTTTGGCAAATGGATTATGACCGGGGATCCCATACTGGCCGTTTTTACTGTTCTTTCCCAAAGGATCGATCCTCAAAATCGTTCCCCAGACATGACCGGGATGTTGTGTAAGAGACGCGTATCCATTTTCAACACTTCCACCATCCCCGACACCAATATAGAGCAGACCGTAGTCTTCGTCTCCCCGCCTGGCCGCGGGGTTAAAAATAATTTCCTGTACACCGTGAATACCCGACACCATATCGATACGCATCAATTCACGACAGGTTCCGGTAAAGGTATCGGCATCCGGGCTGGTTGTTTTCCATTCACATAAAACCCATTGAAGGGTTTGTTTTATAGAATCTGTCAATGCGAAATCCGCCTTTTTGGAACGAGGGTTTTCGCAATGCGTCGTGTAGAAAATTCCGTTGCCGGCAAAGCCGGGATGAAAAGCAAAACTTCCGAAACCTGTGGCCAGTCCCGGCTGGTTTATAAAATCCGGTTTCCATTTAGAGATATCCAGCCAGACCGACAATTTCCGATTTCCCTGCTTATATAATTTCCCGCGCTGGTCAAGAATAAACCAGGCCTTTGCAGAACTTACCCAATTTATTTTACTGATCCTCGTAAGCGGCTGTTTATCGCTGCTAGGTGGTATCTGATTTATCAATTCCAAACCGATCTCTATTCCCGAGGACCGGATCTTTTCCGGGATGGGGTTTTTTATGGCGTTTGGATCCTCTTTCCTTTTGGCGTGTAATTTTTGTGTATGTAAAAACGCAATCAGCTGATCAGTTTCTTCATCCTTTAAACCGGTAAAGGAGGGCATTATCGTGTGATAGGCTGCCAGCAATTGTTTGGCATGTTCGTCACCCGAATCGATCATGACTTTTGGCGACCTTATAAACTGTTTGAGCCAGGGTACCGATTCTTTTTGTGCGATGCCGGATAGATCCGGGCCTATCCCATCATGGAGAAAGCCATGACAGCCGCTGCAGTTAGTCTGGAAAAGGGCTTGTCCCCGAACGATGGAAACCGAATCTGTTGCAATCTGATCCTTTGTTCCGGAGGGACCGCAGGAAATGGAAAAAAGCAGTGCAAGAAATATTGCTGTGGAAAGAAGCGGAAAAACTTTCTTCATCTGGCTTGATCGTTTAACTAAGATAGTAAATCGGTCTTTAAACCAAATTCGGTAATTTGTCTTAACTCACGATTCAAAGACGAGTCAGTGCAGGCCAGTGAGATCATCATTTATAGCGACAAGGCAGTAGACGGATTAAAAAATAACTTATAACATCCGTCAGAATCCGATCCTTTACTTATTTAACAAGTTTTTCCATTGATTTCTGGTTACGTTTTGGAATATTTTACGTCTATTATATTAGACATAAACCCCTGAATATGGAACCGAATGCTACACAACAGGAAATCCTTCTTCATACTGAAACGCAGTTTGCGATTAGAAAATGGAGAGATCAGAATCCCGAAAGCCCATCCAGCCTGAGTGCCAGACAACAATTGGAAAAAGCTTGTTGGGACGGACTGGTAAAGGAGTTAATACCCGAACTGGATATCAAGTTAAAGGCAGGCAGAAAACTCTGGCTCTGGCAGATACATGAAACGCAATCTTTTCTTGCGCTTGATTTTTATGAAGTTCCGGGTCCGAAGGAGAATAATTTTTCCATTGATCCCTATCTTTTCATGGTCGGAATACGGAATAATTAGGCCTTGCTTAATAAAATACGAATGCCGACCAGTCCGAGGCAAACCGCCAATACGCGGATGATGGTATTGCTTTTTAGTTTATGAGAAAGCCAGGCCCCGATTTGCGCACCAGGTATTACACCGATGATCAGTCCGATCACCATGTGTAAAATTTTCGGGTCGCTGTAACTCCCCCTGATGGTATGAACGATTACGCTGACCGTTGCCATGATCGCCAATATAAAGTGTGAGGTTGCGGTAGCAACAAAAACAGGAAACTGCAACCACTGTACGAGGGCTGGTACATGAATGATACCACCGCCGATTCCTAACACGGGCGATATGTATCCGACCAGGATACTGATGATGATGCCCCTGGTCTGATTATAGGTATACACATAGGTCGCACCAGAATGATCGGTTAGCGTCCGATGTTTCCAGCGTTTTTTATTCACGTCAACAGTAGCCGGAACGATTGGTTTGTTGTGATTGAATAACAGGTAGATGGATAAGGCAATCAACAATAACCCAAAAAGGATATTAAAAATATTCCTCGGTATAAATTGCGTGGTTAGCACACCGAGGACTGAACCCGGTATCGTGAATAATGCGAATAACAATCCTGCTTTGAAATCTATCCGTCCGGAGCGCGCATAGGCGATCGATCCGGAGATGGCATTCGCTGCTACAATTACGATGGATATAGCGGTTATGGTTTCAGGACTCAGTTCCGGATAAGAAAGAATCAGGATGGGTACCAGGATAAAACCACCTCCAGCTCCGATGAGGGTTCCAAATATTCCAATTAGAAAGCCGGTGATTATCAGTTCGATTATCGAATGCATATATCAATTCCGGCCCCAAGTTGCATTTTATTCTTTGACTGAATAAAAAAATATACTGATATAAACTATGTAGTAGCTAAACTCCCAGGAAAAGCGAGGCGGATCTGGCCCTTATGATAAGACACCATGGCATTTAGCAGGACGAAATTCTCATATTCTTCACCGGATTCAACTTTTGTATTAAAATCCTGAATGCTTTTCTGCTGCAGCGTTAGATTGTGGAAATGCGGAAGGCGGGAGCGGATGACCGTTTCCTGCTCCGTCCATGATTTGCCTTTATTACTGTCCGTAAGTACAAGTAACTCATAACTGCTGCCCTCGGATTCCCATAGAGGAGATTTAGTGAATATATTTTCTGTGAACCGGTAGCTGTATGCGGCTGACAATAGAAGAATAGCCTCAGGATCGGCAATCTGAATGATCTTACGGACGATTTCAGCCAGGAATTCCTTTGATTTATTTACCGGAGACAGTGTTTGAACTTTCATGATTAAAATTTTAAATGTGTATGTACATGATTTCATAAATATGGGCAGGCATGGCTGATATGATATCAAGAAAATGCCTGAGCCGGATAAAAAGCCTATATTTATGTGATTTTGGCTTCAAATATAGCAAATAAATTGAGGCACGACAAATAAATTGATATTACGGGCTAATTTTAAACAACACTATATATAATGAGTTTATTTTCCAAAAACCTACGGTTTCTCCGTAAGAAGGGGAGTTACAAACAGGACGAGATCGCCGATCTCTTTAATAAGAGACCGAATACAGTCGGAAACTGGGAAAATGAAAAGAGTGAGCCGAGCCTGGCTGAACTGGTGCGGCTGGGCGCTTATTTTAATGTAAGCACGCAGGACCTGCTTCATACCGATATAGAAAATGACACACATAAGGAAGGCCAGGGAGCAAAGGTAGACCAGGGAGCGGTAGTAGCAGATATTGCGGTACAGAAGGTGAGATCTTATCCACCGACGGATCCTGTTATCAGTATGGCTCGTGAGGCCGGACCGGATGCATTCTGGTTAATACTTCATGAACTCAGGGCACTCAATACAAAGGTCGATTTGCTGGTTTCCTCCCTTGATCCGGCTGCTTTCAAAAGAAATTCAGACAAGAGTAATCACTGATCATTCTCAGTTTTGGAAAATCCTTCCAAAACGCGGAAAAAATTAAGGCTCTGTGCCAAAAATTCCAATCGCCCCTTCACAAATTTTTTACTTTCTAAACAGCTCGTATTGACAGAGTTATGGAGGTTTTGCCTGCTCCGGAAGAACCCATTTTACGAATTGGTACCAACCTTGAAATTATAGGAATAGTTCTTTATCATACCGAAGCAATTAACCGGATATTATTCATCGAAAAAGCTATGAATTAAGAAGAAAAATTGCAATATTTGTTTTCCGATACCGTATCCACTCCTCCTACTGGAAAATACAATATCAAGACAAGTGCTGTCGTTTTACTTCTAGACTATCCATTAATATTACGCCTGGAACAAGACCAAGGATTAATTTTTTGCTCCGTGTGTGGTACCGATGAAAAGCCAACTGGTGGAGAACCAGTTTTATCGATCGAACCTTTTGAAAACAAAATTAAACCCGCGTCATGAAAACTTTATCTAAACTTGTGTCAACCAGCAGTGTATCACTCCTGGTTATTACTTCACCGGTCCTGATTTCTAGTAATCATAAAAAAATTGAAGTTTCTACTAGTACTGCGGTAATAGCTGCTACTTATCATATTCCGGTGTTGACAAACAATAACTTCAAAAATTTTAAATATAGTACTGCGGAAATGAACATGACAGCCACTGCAAAAGTGGTTGCGGCTGATAAAGCCCCGGACTTTAGTGCAACCGAAGCTGTTAAGAAGGCTTTTGAAGTGAAAATGGTCATCCAGCAGGCTCTTACATTATATGATTCAATGAAACTCGAAAAAACGGGTTTGAATCAGAAAGCGTTTGAATATGCGTGGAGAGGTTATCATAACCTGTTGAAAAAAGGTCAGTTGAAAAAAACGGATGTATTGTCGATCTGCGATTTTACACAGTCATCCAGCAGCAAGAGAATGTATGTTATCGACGTAGCACACAAGAAATTATTGTTCAACACGTATGTATCACATGGTATGAATTCAGGTGTTGAATATGCCACTTCATTTTCAAACAGGCCTGAGTCATTTAAAAGCAGCCTTGGATTTTTTCTTACAACCAAAACGTATACTGGTAGAAATGGTCTTTCTTTAAAAGTACAGGGTCTTGAAAAAGGTTATAATGACCTGGCTGCAAAGAGACATATTGTTTTACATGGTTCTGATTATATTAGCCCTGAGTATTTAAAAGACAACGGTGAAATGGGTAGAAGTCTGGGTTGTGCAGCGATTCCGAATGTGATGAGCCCGAAGATTATCAAGACGATTAAGAACGGAAGTTGTTTATTTATCTATCATCCGACAGCAAAGTATCTGACCCACAGCAATATTATCAATGGTTAAAATAAATCAATCTATTTAAGCACCAAGGGGCCGGAAATACCGGCCCCTTTTTGAGTTTTGTTTTGCTTTTTGTTAAGTTGTTAGAATCCAAACCCTTTGAATATGAACCGACTAATCCTTACTTTATGTGCTGCCTGTTTGTTTCAGTGCAGTGTTTTCAGCCAATCGATCGATTCCTCACTAAGCATTTACAATACCAGCTTCCCCCAGGAAAAACTACATATCCATTTTGACAAGGACACTTACCTGCCCGGAGAGACTATCTGGATGAAGGCATACCTGCTCAGCGAGACCAGGCCATCCGGAGTTAGTAAGAACCTGTATTTTGACTGGACAGACATCGATGGCAGGCTTCTGTTGCACAGTGTTTCCCCGATTGCAGAGGGAGGAGCAAGTAGCTTCTTTAAGATCCCGGCCTGGGTCAAAAATGGCGTTATCCACGTGAAAGTATATACGCAGTGGATGCTGAATTTTGACAATGCATTCCTGTATAACAAAGATATTCCGGTGTTAATGCCGATCGACGGCGCCTACCCGGCCCCCGAAAAGACCAAAACAACACTAAATTTCTTTCCCGAAGGCGGGGATCTTGTCAACGGCGTTTCCTCCATCCTTGCGTTCGAGGCCCTGAACCAGCACAACAGGCCTTCCATGATACGGGGTGCTTTAAAGAATGTCAATAATATAATTATCGATTCTTTCTCAACGACATATAACGGAATGGGAAGTTTACGTTTTAAGCCTGTGAAAGGTGAACACTATACCGCTTACTGGATTGATGAATCCGGTGAATCTCATACAACCTCCATTCCGGACGCAAAGGCAAACGGACTGGTTTTACATGTAGATCCATATAATAATGATCAGCTTCATTACAAACTCGAAAAATCTATTGACGCGAGCAAGCTAACCAAGATCGTCGTTATCGGAACCATCAATCAGAAAGTCGTTTACCGAAACAGTATGATCCTTGAGAATAATATGGCAGAGGCCAATCTGTCAGCAGCTGCATTTCCCTGTGGTGTTTTACAACTGACAGCATTTGACGGCGATATGTCACCCCTGGCTGAACGTGTTACTTTCATCAATAACGGTAAAGCGTATGCGAAAATACAGGTGACCAAAGGAACTATCAATCTGAATAAAAGAGCAAGAAATGAAATTTCGATTTCCATGGCGGACAGCCTGTGGACGAACCTGTCCGTTTCAGTTACAGACGCCGGACTCGGTTATGACAGCAGTCATAATATTTATTCTGATCTCCTGATTGCAGGAGATATTAAGGGATCCATTCCGGATGCCGCGTCATTTCTTACAAACCCTGTAAATGCGAATGAACATCTGAACCTGCTGCTCCTGACGCATGGATGGAGAAGATTCAGCTGGGAATCTGTTGTAACCGGAAAGTTTCCGGAAATAAAATATCCCCGTGATCCGGGATACCTGTCGATCAGGGGAGAAGTTCGGAATGGCAAGGACCTGGATGCCCAGGACTCCATGGCACTCCTGATGATTTCGCGCGACCGGAAAAAACGGGTTCTTAAAATGGCGGTGGATGGAAACGGGAAATTCGGGCAGAACGGTTTGTTTTTTTATGACTCCGTTCAGGTCGTTTACCGGTTCAATCATGCCGCAAAACTGAACAGTAGTTCACAGATCAGTCTCTATTCCGACCTGCTGCCTGCTCTGACACCGGCAAAGGCCGATGAACCTTCCTTTGCGTGGGTGAAAGTGCCGGATGTTATTCTTGATAAAGAAATGAATGGCAATATTATCGAAACACATGATAATTCCGTTGCTTCCAATACGATGAGTTTTACCATGAGTCCCAAGGAAGACGTTAGCGGCAAGAACTCAGAGAACGCGGCGCATTATCTCGCCGACAACTTCGTGGATCTTCGTTTCCCTGTCAGCCTGAAAGAAAATGCCCCGGCCGGAGAAACCAGGCTGGCTGCTTTCAAAGTGAATAGTTTCGCTCTTCGCAGCAACGTAAATGTTACGCTCGATGGTACACCGGTCGCGATGGATGATCTGAAATCAGTGAATATGAAAGAAGTGTTGTTTATCAAGTTTCTTCCCAAATCAAATCAGAAAGCGCTTCCAACGCTGGCCATCACCAGTCGCCAGGCATTGGACCAGGTCAATATCCTGGAAAATAAAACCGGATTTGCTGTGATCACGGGGTATACACCGGTGCGCGAATTTTACCAGGCGCGTTACGATAATAAAATGGAAGATTTCAAGGCGACTGATTTCAGGTCGACACTTTATTGGAACCCGAAGCTTCGTCTGGACAAAACGCATCGCACCCTGAGCTTTCAGTTCTACAACAACGATGTGAGTAATAAATTCAGGATCGTGGTGGAAGGAATGAACCAGGATGGAAAACTCTGCTTATTCGAAGATGTTATTAAATAAACACTCCAAACCTATAAAACCATTAAAATGTTAAACGTAGAATTTACTGTGAATGTGCTTACCCTGATCATCATGGTGGCGTGCGCGTTGTTTGTTGGATATTATTTAAGAAGCCGCCAGTTAAGAAAAAAGCAATTCAAGATTTCAGAGCTCAGAAAAGAGATCGTTTATAACCATGCGCAGATTCTTGAACTGCAGATGGAATATGTGAGCCTGGAAAAGGAAATGAATGTAGGGAAGGCAACGGTGAGACCCATGAACCCGATCCTTTCGGAAACAAAGGGATCCGCCGCCTTATAAATTCTTTAATTACCATTAAACCGGGGCGCCCGTTTCTGCAAAAAAGCGGTAACGCCTTCCCTGAAATCCTGGGTGTTTCCTGCTTTATGCTGAAATTTCTTTTCCAGACCCAGCTGTTCTTCCAGGGTATTCGTGGAAGATTCCAACAATGCTTTTCTTGTGAGTATTAATGCAACTGTCGGTAGTTTTGCTAATACCAAAGCCAGTTCCCTGGTTTTCCCGCTAAATTCCTGCTCATCAAAACAGGCATAGATCATACCCATCCGTTCCGCTTCTGCAGCGTCAATTTTATCCCCGAGCATCATCAGCGCCGAAG
>Ga0209838_1000008_pt1 | contig 26046 bp, 25 predicted proteins | sample OrgsoiDNA2013047_FD_185797 | JGI IMG/M metagenome (GOLD analysis project Ga0209838, IMG submission 185797) | Permafrost soil microbial communities from the Arctic, to analyse light accelerated degradation of dissolved organic matter (DOM) -... | ecosystem: Environmental > Terrestrial > Soil >... | reverse complement strand
CGCTGATTTGCACGAAACTGAAATCCCCCTTCGGTAATTGCAAACCCGGTTTCAGAAGCCCGGTTTTCCGGTCGATTAACTGGCTCATGCCAAAGGATTTCATAATGCCTCCGCTCATCATCCACAGCACGCCGGTGCCAGCCCATGCCATGCACTTTATAAATCCTGCCCTGTCGATGCCATCTTCACTTTCTACTTTTGCGATGAAATTATCTTTTTCCATATTTTTTGATTGAATGATTAAATGAGGAGGCAAATAGCAAAAAACTCATCTCCCATAAAATTCTTTTACACGATACAGTCCAACCCCTTGATTAAACGCCCGGTTTCGTTGATCAGGTATTTTGCCCCCTTCATGTAAAAACCTCTGGCTTTGGTGATTACTGATTTATTTTTACAGAATGAAAAGGCACCCGTTTATTGCGGATATGGCGATGTGGTTGGTATTATATCTCTTCTGGATAACAGTACTGCAGAATCGAGCCCTGACCCTGAGCAGGACGCTGACCATTGAATTCTGTTATCTGCTGTTTATTGGCGGTATTTACTATTTCAGTATTTATTTTACCATACCGAAGTATCTGAACCGGGGCCAGTATTTTCTTTTCGGCCTGACGCTCGCGGCTAGTATCATCACGGGATCCATTTTGCGGACCTGGCTGGCCATGTTTATGAACCGGCGTTTTTTTCTCGCGGGAAAACCACAACCGCATTTTTCAACCATCTTTTTAAACTCGCTGGTCAATATATTTGTCTGGGTGGTCTGCTTGCTCGCTCTCCGCGTGATTATTGAGAAGATACGATTCAGGAAATATGTGAATGACATCGAAAATGAGAAAACTAAAAATGAGTTGGACTTCCTGAGGGCACAGATCAATCCCCATTTTTTATTCAACTCCATTAATTCTATCTATGGTCATATAGAAAAGGCGAATCCGACGGCCAGGAATATGCTCCTGAAGTTTTCGGAGATGCTCCGGTATCAACTGTATGAATGCAGTGCTGACAGAATCAGTATCGACAAGGAAATCAATTATATCCGTAACTATGTAGCGCTGCAGCAAGCCAGGAAGGAAGAGAATCTTGTCATTCACCTGAATATTAACCGGGGCGTGAGTGGATTTAAGATTGCGCCTCTTCTTTTTATCGGCTTTATTGAAAATGCATTTAAATATGTCAGCAGCAACGAGTTCAGAGAAAACAAAGTTGAAATTCTGCTCGACAGAAACGAAGATGATCTCCTGTTCAAAATATATAATACCAAAGAGATCAGTGGCAGTCAGGTGATGGAACATGGGGGTATCGGTATCAACAATGCAAAACGCAGACTCGAATTATTGTATCCTGAGCAATATAATTTGTCAATATTAAATACAGATGATTCGTTCCAGGTGGCGCTGAAAATAAAAATAGCATGAATCTAAGAAGTATCATCGTGGATGATGAACCGATTGCCCGGAAGTTATTGCAGGAATATATCGGGGACATTCATTTTCTCGAGTTAAAAGGCAGTTTTGATAACCCGTTAAAGGCAGACGCATTTTTAAGCCATGAATCGGTGGATCTGATGTTCCTTGATATCAATATGCCCAAGATAAGTGGCATTGAATATCTGAGAAGTTCCGGCAACCTGCCGATGGTAATCATGACGACAGCCTACGCCGAACATGCCCTTACCGGTTTCGAACTGGATGTGATGGACTACCTGGTAAAACCATTTTCCTTCGAACGGTTTCTTAAAGCCTGTATGAAAGCAAAAGAGTATCTCGAACTAAAAAATCAGCCCGTTGTTGGTACAGATCCGGGCGGTGGTTACTTCTTTGTAAAATGTGATAACCGGATCGAAAAAATATTTTATGATGAACTGATCTATGTGGAAGCCATGCTGAACTACGTGACCCTTCATACCACACGCGGAAAAATGATGGTATACCTTACGATGAAAGGCATCCTGGAACAATTGCCTTCGCCGGTATTTTTAAAGGTGCATAAATCGGTCATCGTAAATATTTCGAAGATTGTTAGTATGGAAGGGAACGAAATCAATCTTGGCACTGCAAAAGTGGTCATCAGCCAGGGTCTGTTTGACACGGCTATGAAACTCATTCTAAAGGACAAGATGATAAAACGATAAATCCCCGGAATCCTATAGGTTGCTCCACTGTTCTACAAGTCGTTACCAAAAATTAACTTTATGCCTGAAATCATGAAACAGGCAGAAACCCTTATTGTCGGTGCAAGTATTTCCGGTCTGGCCACAGCCGCCGCCCTCGAAAAAAAGGGAATCGGGTATATTATACTTGAAAGGGAGGCACAAACAATCACCCCATGGCGCAACCACTATGACCGGCTGCACCTGCATACCAACAAGGCATTATCAGCACTGCCATATAAAAAATTTGGAAAAACAATACCCCGGTATCCATCGCGGATCCAGGTGATTGATTACCTCAACGACTATCAAAAGGAATTTAATATACAGCCGCTTTTTAATACAGAAGCAAGATTTATCAGGAAAGAAAGCCATCACTGGATAACGCAAACAAATGCCGGCGAATTCAAATCCAGGTGGCTCGTGATGGCAACCGGTATTTACGGCAAACCGAAAACAATGCAATTCAACGGGATGGAAACATTCCCCGGTAAGATCCTGCACAGTAGCGTCTATAAAACAGGCCGTGATTTTAAAGGGGAAAATGTGCTGGTGGTGGGTTTTGGTAATTCGGCCTGTGAGATCGCGATTGATCTGTATGAACAGGGTGCGATGCCATCCATGTCGGTGCGTTCCCCGGTAAATGTTATTCCGCGGGATATTTTTGGCTTACCCGTACTGGAACTGAGTTTGTTATTGAATCGTCTTTCGCCACGGGTGGCTGATATCATCAGCGCTCCGCTGATCAGATTGCTAACAGGAAACATTACAAGGCTCGGGCTCAGAAAAATGCCTTATGGTCCGCTGGAAGAAATCCGCCGGGATGCAAATGCTCCCGTATTGGATATTGGCACCCTTCGCCATATCCGTCAGCGGCATATAAAAATATGTGACGATATTGATTTCATCGAGGGCAAAGCGGTTCATTTTAAAGACGGCAGAACGGAGAAATTTGATGCCATTGTTGCCGCGATCGGCTATGACAGGCATATTCCCGACATCATGCATCTTCAACCACACCGGTTGGAGGATCTGAGGGTAAGCGCAGACGGGCAGATATATTTTGGTGAGGATGGTTTGTATTTTTGTGGATATTGGGTCAGCCCGACCGGCCAGATCCGCGAGATCGCTTCAGACGCAAAGAAAATTGCCAGCGACATTGCAAAAAAGAAAATTCAGTCCGGCAATTATAATAACATGTGAAACAGTATCGTACATAGTTGTTTATTATTTAATAGCGCCAGTTTATTTATATGTAATATCTTACGGAATTCGGAACATTATTTGTTCCGGATTTGCCGGATAATTCATATCGTCCGGGAGTATTCATCGATCGTATGCCAGGGAAATTTGTGGGTGTGAAAAGTCTGTGGTGAAATGGCTGTTATGAATAAATTACTTACACTTTTATTTTTATTTTTTTCTACGGGCAATTTTGCCAGCACCTATTATGTGAGTAGTACGGGTGATGATGGCAATCCCGGTACCTCCATCGGCGGTGCATGGGCCACGATCGATAAAGTAAACAACAGCACATTTCTTCCGGGTGACACTTTGTATTTTGAAGGCGGTCACACATTTAATGGCAGTATTCTATTAACGGCCAGCGACGCCAACGACCCCGCCAATATTTTTGTTATTTCATCGTATGGAACGGGCAGGGCCGTTATAGATGCGGGAACATCATTCGGATTCCGGGCGCACAATACACAGGGATTTTCCATTTCCAATTTGATATTTGACGGCAACTCGGTATCTACCAACACAGCTGCAGGGATAACCATCTTTTCCGATATGGCCGGCGATATTAAATTCAGTAATATTTCTGCAAGTAATATCGAAGTAAAAAACTTCGGAGCAGAAGGCATCGTTATATACACTACGAAAAACCTCACAGGATATCAAAACGTCATGCTCAATAATCTGAGTGTACATGACGTGACAAAAAACGGAATTAAAATATTTGGATTCGTATCCCAGGCATTGGTTGGATGGCAGCATAAAAATGTGACCGTTTCAAATTGTGAAGTGTATAATGTTCCAGGATCCGGTACGACTACTCTGGAAGGGAACGGCATTGTGCTGGAAGGTGTGGATGGCGGTGTAATTCAAAACAGCGTAGCACATGATATGGGCCAGAATAATTCCTTCTGTGGCGGACCGGCCGGCATATGGACGCTGGAAAGCAATGAGATCACAATTCAGTTTTGCGAAAGCTACAGAATACATAGCGGGACGGGATGCGACGGAGCCGGTTTTGATCTTGATGGAGGCGTAACGAATTCCATCATGCAATACAACTATGCCCATAATAATGACGGGGCCGGTTATCTCATGGGCCAGTATCAAAATGCGAGACCATGGAGTAATAACACCATGCGGTATAATATCAGTGAAAATGATGCCATAACAAATGAAGGTGGTATGGGTCTGTTTAAAGGACCGGGTACCACGATGAATGGCGCCAACATTTACAACAATACTATCTATATTTCCCCGCAGGCCGGTAACAGCAGTATTTGCGCCGCCTATCTTCAAAACCTGACGACGGGTATTAACAATGTCGCATTCTACAATAATATTTTTATCACGACAGGTGGAGTACCGTTTGTTGAGGTCCCGGTTGGCTACTCCGCCTTTTTTGCGGGCAATATTTACTGGTCATCCGGTGGGAGCTTTTCTATCAGTTACCAGGGTAATAACTATACATCACTGGCTTCCTGGCGCGCAGCCACATCCAATGAAGTGGTAAATGGAAACAATACTGGTTTTAGCAGCGATCCGTTGCTGACCAATGTCGGGCTTGGTGGTACCATTGGCTTTGGCAATAGTCTCAACACATTAAATGCCTACAAAATAAGCAACTCTGCATCCCCTGCCAACAACGCAGCATTGGATCTCGGTTCGTTGTTCTCAATAGATGCAGGGAACAGGGATTTCTGGGGAACGATACTTCCCGGCGGAAACACAAACAGTATCGGCGCCAGCCAGTTTAGTTCCACCCTTCCTATTATACTACTCAGTTTCTATGGCGTCTGTTCCGGTTCTGAAAACAATTTGTTCTGGGCTACAGCGGAAGAAATAAATTTTAGATCATTTGAATTGATGTATTCTGTCGACGGACAGCATTTTAATCCTCTTGCAGAGATAAGACCCACAGGAAACAATAGCAGGTACAGTTTTATAAATGATCAGGCGTCACCAGGTATCAATTACTACCGGTTAAAAATGACTGATCTGGATGGAACGGTTGCGTATTCTAATATTGTACGGGTGCAATGTGAAAGCCTGAGTAATAAAATAATGGTAGGACCGAATCCTTTCAACCAGTCCGTGAATGTTTTCATTGAATCCCTGACCGCCGGCATGGTAGACATGACGCTGTATGATGCGGTTGGAAAAATGATAGCTCAAAGACAAACAGTGCTCCGGGAAGGTAATAACCAGTTTCTTTTTGACGGGTTAGCCGGCCTGCCCGCCGGAAACTATTATCTCCAGATTACGAAAGGAGATAAAACAGAACATGTAAAACTGATTAAATCTGGCAATTGATTTTCGGATCTATCGTCCGTTTGCCCGAAGAACCGTTATATCTTTCTTGATCTGATCATCGTAAGTCTTTTTGACGATATAGTGCCATTGACGGTCTGCCACATCCACAAAGAAAATCTCGCCGGTTTTATGATTCTTGACTGCATCCTGGAATTCCTTTGGCATCATTTCGATTCCGAAAAACCAGCCGGTGTCGCCATGGGTGGTGTTGCCATCCATCGTGTACTGGTCGGAAAGCTGGTCGAAAGGGGCGCCCGAAGACGCTTTTTGTACGATCAGTTTCTTCAGGCTGTCGGTCTGGGATATTGATAGCGTTGAACCGTCGAGGAAAATATAGCTGGCCCGGTAGTTTACGGTTTCCGTTCCCTCGATTACTTTATACGTAACGTAACCAACGGAGAAAACATCGCCTTTATTTTGCCTGAGCAGTCTTTTATCGATCAGCGTGGAGTCACGTCCGTACGACAAATGAAGAAGGGTTGGTTTTAGCGACGGGTTGGCATCGATAAATTGTTGCGCTTCCTGGATGGTCCCGATCTTTTGAAACTGTTCAGTTACTGTTAATTGTGCAAAAATGGGTGCGGAAAGCAGCAGGAAAAAGCCCACGAGGCTAGTCTTCATATTTTTATTTTTTTGTACCAGTGCAGAACGGCCCCGCACTATTTTCTGTTTAAAAAGCGTCAAAAACGCGCTTATGAAGATAGTAATTTTGACATAATTCCTATGGGACCACCAATAGGAAACAGGGAATAATTCGTTAAATCATTGAAAAGGGTATCTGACCAATTTGAAGGTATCGGTGGCAGGGAAGGAATCCAGGTACCATGATATCCCCACCCCCTCGATTTCATAATAAAAGCCGACGGCCAGGGTCGATGTGTCATTTCCTGGAACTGCTTTTTCGATAACAATCCGGTGGTTGGAATCCGGGATATCTTCCACTTTCATCGTGACGAACAGGGAATCGAATATAAACTTCCTGTCGTTCTTCATATGAAGACTGAAATGAATGATTTCTGGGTTGCCGGAGAAATCTTTATTTGTATATAGTTCAAACCGGACGGTCCTTGATGGACCTGGAGTATTGTGATTTTCTTGTGGAACAGTGTATTCTTTTTTACAAGAACCGGTCACGAACACTAGAACGGTAATGACGGGAAATAGAAATGACTTCATTTGTTTGCGCAATTCTCCGGAATGTATAGAAATGTACCGGGCTGTTTTTTACGTGAAATTAGACTGAACGGCCCTTTGGAAAAACGGCATTCTCCCTAACGGTGGTTTCCATTGCATAAACGGCAAAACAATCAGGATGTAATATGAAGTTTGCTGAATTATCGGGAATTGGGTACTTTGATTCCGGATCTGTAAAATGTACCCTGACCTATCACATATATAGGTCATGCATTACAATCATCTTTTTTTATGTCTTCAGGAAAAATGCGATTCCGGAAAAACGGGCTTGTCAGATTCGCCGGGATCATCCTGTATCTGATCATGTCCTTCTGTGCATCTGCACAACAACCGGATTGGAGTCGGTACCCTGATGGTAAAGACAGACTGAATGCTATTCGAAATTATGGCAGGGACCTTATAAAAAAGCAGCAATATGACCAGGCCGTCAAGGTATTTAAAACCGGTCTGGATATTTCCCGAAAAGAATCTCTGGATAGCTTTACCTGCGCTAATTTGACACTACTGGGTACGGCTTACCGGTATAAAGCCCGCTATGATTCCGCTTTTTATTACTACGACCTGGCAGAAAAAATAGCCGTTGCAAAGAAATATGTTGTTCTGCGGGCGTTCATACAAATTGAATCATTTGCCATTTTCAACAGGACAGGAAAGGCAGATTCCGCAGCCGCTACAATTGGCCGCATGCAGGATTTATTACCAGACCTGGATAGCAACAGCAGCGAAAGCGCTAAGATTGAAATGTACCTCGGTCATGACGACAAGCATAAAACAAAATACACCGAGGCGCTTGAACATTATTACAAGGCACTTCGGATTTTCAGCTATATGAAAGATTCGGTGAATGAAGGCAGTATGTACGTATCGCTTGCAAACGTGCTGGTGATTCTCGGGCAACAGAAAAAAGCATTGGCCTATCATCAACAGGCCGTTGATCTCTTTACACTACTGGGAAGGAAGTTTGAACTGGTCAATGAATTATTAAATATCACCGATTTGTATATCAGCACCGGTCAGCTGGATTCAGCTGAATTGTCTGTCAGGAACGCTTTGTCTATTATTGAAACGACTAATAACCAGTCATACCTGGGAAACGTTTATGTGGACCTGGGATATATTTATGAACACCGGAAGCGGTTCAAAGAATCAAAGGATTATTTCCAGCAGGCCATTCATTACGCCGAGGTGGACAAAAACACTACGACCCTGATGGATTCTTACCAGGGAATAGGAGAAATGTATATGGCAGACCATAAACCGGAGATGGCAGGGCCCTTCCTGGAAAAACACCTGTTATTGGCAAAACAGGAGAGCAATAAAGAGGAAATCATGGAAGCCAGTCTGAACCTGGCGGAGAATGAAAATGCCATGCATCATTATGCAAGGGCATATGACTATCAGAAACTATATAATACATACAAAGACAGCTCGTATACGGAAGCTACAGCAAAGAGTATGGCTGAAATGGAATCCAAATACCAGGCTGAAAAAAAAGAAAAGGAAATCAGTCTGTTAAGGAAGGACCAGCAACTGGATCGGTTAAACCTGCAGAAGCAAAAGAATTTCCGGCTAGGCGCCGTCATTTTTTTGTTGTTATTGCTTTTGATCGCTTTTCTGGTTATCAACCGGTACCGGGTGTTGCAACGGTCAAAACGTCTGATTGAGATGGAAAGGATGCGCAACACGATTGCCCGCGACCTGCACGACGATATCGGGTCCACGCTCAGCAGTATCAACATATTGAGTAAGGTCGCCTTGCAACAACAACCGGGCGGTGACGGCGCGATGGGCGTCAATATGCAAAAAATAAAAGACCGCTCGGCCGCGGTCATGGAAAGTATGAGCGATATCGTCTGGGCCATCAATCCGCAGCACGATACTTTCGAACAGATGCTTTTGCGTATGAAGGAATTTACTGCAGAGATGCTTGAACCGCTGAATATTAATTATACATTTAAGGAAAGCGGCAATTTTTCAGCGATCCGATTGGATGTGGAAAAACGAAAAGATTTTTACCTTCTTTTTAAAGAAGCAGTGAATAACGCCGCCAAATACAGCCACTGTAAAAATATAACGATCCTCCTAAAACAGGATCAGCAATTCGTTCATCTTATAATAACAGATGACGGGACGGGATTTGATCAGCAGTACACAAAAATGGGAAATGGAATAAACAATATGCGTATGAGAGCGGCTGCCATGAAGGCATCCATTCAAATTGATACGGCGAAAAACGAAGGGACCCGTATCGCGGTCGATATACCTATCACATGATTGAGGTAGATGCCGAAACCTGCAATGCATATACATTGCAGACAGCGTTCACAAAAATTATCCTATGCAGATAGGTGTTTTAATTTATGAAGATAATAATCACCTCCGCGAGAGCCTGGGCAATTTAATTACTTTTTCAAAAGAGCTGGTGCTGCTTGGAAGCTATGGCATGGCAGATCATGTTGCCCGGCAAATCAGCGAACTTCAGCCTGATGTGGTGTTGATGGATATTGACATGCCTGGTATCAACGGAATTGAGGCAGTGAAGCAGATACGCAGTGTGAATCAACAGGCACAAATTATTATGCTTACGGTATTCGACGACAGCAGGCATGTGCTGGATGCCATTTGCGCCGGAGCCTCAGGATATCTCCTAAAAAAACATATCTCAGATCACTTACTCGATTCGATCAGACAGGTGATCGAGGGAGGGGCGCCTATGTCACCGGGCATCGCCCGGATGATTATCAGCAGCATGCAACAAAACACAATGCCGGTTGCAAAGGACTATAAACTAACCAACCGGGAAAAGGAAATTCTTACGGGTCTTTCCAAAGGAAGCAGTTATAAGCTGATTGCCGCGGATCTTTCCGTCAGTATCGATACTGTCAGGACGCATATCAAAAATATCTACGGGAAATTGCAGGTTCATTCACAAACAGAAGCCGTTTCCAAGGCGGTAAACGAACGATTGGTTTAGTTTTCCTCCCCTTTGCCCGCGAACGATATCACATGATCATGTGATACAAACCTGTTTGTACTTCCTGCATCTTTGTCCTGCTATTTACCAGTAAACCCTATCCCTGAAGTAAAATCCCGGCTTGACCGGGATTTTTTGTGATCTGAAATTGCTACCTATAATATTTATCTTCGCTCAAAGAAGAACCCTTATGACGAGCGAGCTCATTACCCTGATAGCCAACCTTGCACTTACACTCTCCTTTATTGTAGCGCTGGTTTTCGGTATCGCGCAGGTACAGGCTGCGTCACGTGACCGGCGCGAGCGTCTCACACTGGAGACTTTACGCAATTTTCAAACACGTGAATTTGCCGAGCTGATAAATTATCTCGTTTCGAAGGACCTGCCCTCTACCCGGGAAGGAATGCAGGCACTTCCTGAGGCTGAGCAGATCATGCTGATCCAGTTCTCACAACAAATGGAATCCCTCGGTATTCTTGTCGCCGAGCGGCTGGTGAATATTGATCTTGTTGAAAAAACGCTGGGCTCATTCGTAACGACCTCCTGGGAGAGATATAAAACGATGTTCCTGAACATCCGCGAAAAGCAACCGGATCCATTTCTTGGTGAATATTTTCAATGGATGGCAGAAAGAATCGACGAGCGCATGCGCGACAATCCACGCGAACCCTTCTACAAAACAAAGAGTTATTCTTCCGGAAAGGGCATCAGCGGATGATTTGGAACGGCCAGATATATCTGAATAGTTAAAGAATCACAGACAACCCTTCGATCATTGGCGTTGTCTTAAGTAAAATCGCCCTATGAGATGTCTGGCAATAGTGACCTGTCTTCTTTCTTTATTCGCAGGCTCCTGCGAAAAACAAATCATAAAAAGCAATATTGTAGGTACCTGGGAATGGACGGTTCAGTATGCAGGCAACCCGGCCTATAATTCCTCACCGCAGAGCACCGGTATACAGGAGACGCTCTTTTTTGACCATAATGGCCGTTACGCACTATCACAAAATGGAAATATGATTGATTCAGGATCATACAGAACAAACGTTTCAGTCAACAGCAGTGGAGAATGGATTTCGGGCGTGCTATATACAAACAGAAGAATAGCAGACTCCGTTTCATATTTTGCATTGACGAACAATAACGATTCGTTGTTTTTTGAATACGACCTGATCGGAACGGTAGGTTCTGGTTCAAGACACTACGGACGACAATAAATAAGAGGAAACCGGCATATTTTATTTTACATTTATCATTGCACGCACATTTGAGAAAATGAAGAAATCTCATTTCATAGTCCTTCTTACGGTACTAATATCATCATCGATCCTGTCATCTTGCAAATCGAAGAGCGCCGGGCCCTCCGCAGATCAGATAAACAATATGAATCTGAAGCGGGGAGAGGTTATTTCCTGTGGCGCTACTGACAAACAGTTTGGGTCGGTATCATTTGAAACATCCTGTGGTGAAAACACAAGAAAGGATTTTAACCTGGCGATCGAGTTGCTGCATTCATTTGAGTACGATGAAGCGGAAAAAGTTTTCGCAAAAATTATTGACGCTGAACCCGGATGCGCCATGGCCTACTGGGGTATTGCGATGAGCAATTATCACCCGCTTTGGGCGCCACCCATAGAACCGGAACTTAAGAAAGGCGCGGACGCCATTGCCATAGCGCAATCCATTACAAAAAAATCAAAAAGAGAGGCGGATTATATAGATGCCATAGCTGTATTTTACAAAGGCTGGGATTCAGTGGATCATCATACCCGGACTATTGGTTTTGAAAAAGCCATGGAAAAACTGTATTCAGAATTTGCAAATGATAAGGAGGCTGCGATATTCTATGCGCTGGCGCTTGATGCGTCTGCTGATCCTGCAGATAAATCATTCAGGAACCAGAAAAAAGCCGGCGGAATATTGTTTGCGCTGTATCCAAACGAACCAGACCACCCCGGCATTGCGCATTATATCATTCATACATACGATTATCCAGGACTGGCGCCATTGGCTTTGGATATAGCAAGAAAATATGCTTCCATTGCTCCTTCCTCCGCCCACGCGCAGCATATGCCATCGCATATTTTTACAAGATTGGGTTTGTGGGATGAATGTATTACAGCCAACCTTGCTTCCATAACATCAGCCAGGTGTTATGCTGAATCGGCTGACTTGAAAGGCCATTGGGATGAAGAGTTACATGGATTGGATTATCTTGTTTATGCCTACCTGCAAAAAGGAGAAAACGACCTCGCCCGCAAACAATGGGATTATTTGCAGACAATTCATGATGTATATCCGGTGAATTTTAAAGTGGCTTATGCTTTTGCTGCTATTCCATCCCGCTTCGTACTGGAAAATAAAAACTGGAATGAAGCAGCAGCTTTAAAAATAAGCCCCGAAAATTTTCCATGGGCCAGATTCCCCTGGCAGAAGGCCATTTTCCATTTTACAAGACTGATGGGTTTTGTTCATCTGGGCAATATTGAATCAGCCAGTGCTGAATTAAGGAAACTGAACATCATTCATGATACGCTGTTAAACCAGAAGGATTCTTTCAAAGCCAACCAGGTGCAGATACAGATCACGACATCCAAGGCGTGGATCCGTTTCAAAGAGGGAAAATATAATGAGGCAACGTCCCTTATGAATCTGGCGGCTGAAATGGAAGACAAAACTGAAAAGCACCCGGTTACGCCCTGCGAAGTTATTCCGGCAAGAGAGTTATTGGGCGATATGTTGTTGGAAATGAATAAACCGGATCAGGCGCTCATAGTCTACGAAACAGATTTGGAAAAACATCCCAACCGGCTGAATGGTCTGTATGGCGCCGGAGTATCGGCCAGCAAATCCGGCAATCCGGAGAAAGCCGCGCTCTACTTTAAACAGTTATCAGGAAATATGAATCCGGATGATTCCGATAATCCGATGCTGATAAAAATAAAATCCTACCTGGCAATGGCATCATCAAAATAGCCGGCCATTTCTTCAGCCAGTTTTTCGTCTGGCATTTTATTGGAAGTACCAATCGTCGCCTTCGCGTGTTTGTACTGCGGGGTTTCCGACAGGTATTTTATGAACTGTTCCTGCGCATCGCCAGTGCCGGTTACGTATACCTCATCCACATTTTGCATCAGGGCGGTGATCTGCTTAAAAAACTTATGCATCAGGGTGGTCTCAAGATGATGGGAAGACTTTTCACTGGAATTACTTACAGGTTCGTCATTTTTTATATGACCGAGAACCACAAAACCACCATCGGTTACATTTTTTCTACCCAGAACGGTCGCATGATGCGAATCCATCCATACGCCAAATTGTTTGCTGCTCTTAACTGACATACATGTGTTATTTGTGCAAAGGTAACCTATTGGGTAATGATCGTTATCGTGCGCTTCTGTATGATTGTTTTCAATTAAAAATAATGGTGCCGCCCATCTGAAGATAAGAAATACGGTACATTTATAATTCTTTGATGGGCTTCAATGGAAAAGGAAATACTAACCAGATATTTAAAGGAAGAACTGGCCCTGGATCCGGCAGATGTCCTTTCCGTGGAGGACCTTACTGAAAAGTTGGAATATTATATCAACAATCTTATTCAGCATGATTTTCAAAAGCTGGTCATGCTTTTATACAGAATAGATGTAAGCGAAACAAAACTGCGCCTGCTTTTAAAAGAAAATCCCGGAGAAAATTCCGCAAAGATGATCGCGCATTTGATAATTGAAAGACAAAAACAAAAAATCAATTCCCGCAAGGAATATAAATCTAACGACAGCAATCTTACAGCGGATGATGGATCTGAGGAATGGTAACCTTCTTACCTGTTTCTGCCGCTTCGTAAATAGCATGCAATATCCGCATGTCTTGTATTCCTTCTTCACCGGATATATGAACCGGCAGCTGTTTATTTGCAAGCAGGACCTTTGCGATTTCATCACATTGTGTGGCCTGTTGGTTTATCGTGGGAAAATTTAAATCTCCCTGACTGGTTTTTCCTTTGTATGGTCCATAACCCAACGCGGGATTCAGCTCAAATGAACCCTCGTCGGCCGATGCAAAGAACCTGTCAATCTTACAATTGTACGAGCTCGAAGAATTCGAAACGAGACCGCTTGGAAATTCAAATTGCCAGGTAATCGATTCCTCAACATCGGAAAACAATTTTTTGTTGGTGACCGGACCGAATTGAGCCGTTACCGAAACAGGTTCTTCCCCCGACACATAACGACAGCTTTGAATACAATAAAGACCGATATCCATGAGCGGTCCGCCACCGGACATCTCTTTTCGTAAACGCCATTCCGTTGGATCGCCTGATACATAACCCAGGGATGATTCAATCAGGCGAACCTGTCCAAAAACTTTTTCCTGTCCCAGTCTTTTAATCTCCAGGTGAAACGGTTCGGTATGTAACCTGTAACCGACAGCCAGTTGTATGCCCGCTTTCTTGCAGGCGTTTATCATTTCCCTGCAATCCTCCACAGAAGTGGCCATCGGTTTTTCGACGATCACATGTTTGCCGGCTTTCGCAGCACGGATGACGAAATCCTTATGCATTGAATTGGGCAACACCACATACACCAAATCGATATCCTTATTATTTTTTATTTCATCGAAATTCTGATAGTTGTAGATATTTTTCTGACGAATGTTGAAACGTTTTTTCCATTTTTCTGCCTTTGTTGCGGTGCCGGTAACAATACCCGCTACCTGGCAGTATTGCGCAGCTTCCAATCCATTCGCCAGAATATCAGCGTAGCGGCCAAGGCCGCAGATGGCCATATTTAATTTCTTACCCTCAAACCGAATGGAGTCGGGTATGGAAAAATTGACAAAATTCGGGAGTGTCATCGCAGCAGCCGTCGTGCCTGCTCCGATACCCAGATTTTGTAAAAATGATCGTCTCGATAGATTCCTCTTCATAGTCTGTCTTGAAATGGCTAAACCCTTTGATGAGGATAAAAATAGACAGCATAGGCGAAATCGGTATCCGGTGTTTTCCCATTGGTTGTTGTTGTTTTATTTCCGGCTGAACGTAGCCGAATATCTCGCGTTATCCACCGGTTATCATATTTATAGATTATTTAAACTTTCATTATTCTTTTCATTAACCGGGACGATTTACTTTTAATGCGAAAACCCTAAAACCGGTTCATGAAAACCATTATACTAACCTTCCTGCTGTTCTGCATGCTGGGTCATGCGTCTTCGCAGTCGGTGAAATCCAAAATCATTCTCAAAGGGAATGTTGTGGATTCCGTTTCGGGCAAACCACTGGGTTTTGTAACCATCGCGCTTCAGAATCTGAAAACCAAAGTCTTCCTGAAAAATGTCGTATCAAAGGAGGATGGAAGTTTTGAGATCTCCGCCGCTGACAGTATCGATTACCAGCTCGTTTTTGCATTTACAGGGTATAAAATGAAAATCATTCTTGTAACCAGGGGCCAGTCCGCGGACCTTGGTACCATTCCGATGCGAATTTGGGATAAGGCACTAAAGGAAGTAACCGTGGTTGCTGTAAGACCTGTGATCAGAAGAGACCTGGATGGCATAACCTATGATGTGAGCGCTGACCCGGAAACACCCGTGTTGAGTGCGCTGGATATCATGCGGAAAGTGCCTCTGCTTTCCGTGGATGCCAATGATAATATCAAACTGAAAGGCCAGGGGAATTACAAAATTCTCATCAATGGAAAGGAATCAGCGCTGCTGGCGAAAAATCCTTCAGATATATTGCGCTCCATGCCGGCGACCAATATTGAAAGAATAGAAGTGATCACCACGCCGCCGGCGAAATATGATGCGGAAGGGTTGGCGGGTATCATCAATATCATCACCAAAAAAAATATTGACAAGGGATATAATATCGGTCTGAACGGAAGATTGAATTCTGTTTGGGGACCGGGTATTAACCTGAATGGTACTTTTAAAGAAGGAAAATTCGGTTTCTCGGGATACGTCGGGTATAATGTCCGCCACGAGCAAACCAATGCCAGTGGCAACGACCAGACTTTTTTTGTAAATAATTCCCTCCTGTCGCAGAATGGAATCAATTCAGTCAGGGTACATAATACATATGGAAATGCGGAGATGAGTTATGAGTTTGACAGCCTGAACCTGCTGACCGGCTCAATCCAGTTTTACAGTGGTGTCAATAGTCAGAACGGAAACCAGCTTTCCGATAATTTTGATAGCGACAATAATATTACTCAGGCTTACCGGCTGTTGAGTAACAGCAGCAATGCCTTTGGGGGTCTCGATGCCTCCCTGAATTACCAACTGGGTTTCAGAAAAGATAAAAACAGGTTGCTGACTTTCTCCTACAAATACAGTTATTCTCCCAATGCCCAGAATATCAGCAATACGATCACGGATACCTTTAATTTTCAGCTACCTGATTACAAACAATATAATAATGCGGGAAATAAGGAACACACGATTCAACTGGACTATGTCCACCCTTTTAAAAAGATAACCCTGGAAGCAGGCGGGAAAGCCATCCTGCGCAATAATTTCAGCAATTTCCAGACGAATAACTATAATGATTCAACAAAGGATTTTATCCTGAATCCTTTCCAGACCAACGATTTCAAGTACCAGCAGGATATTTACAGCCTTTACAATTCATACCAGGCGAAATGGGACATGTGGAATGCAAAAGCCGGTCTGCGTTTAGAACACACCACGATCAGGGCTGATTTTCTTTCTACATCCAGTACGGTTCAACAGGACTATAATAACCTGATCCCTTCACTCTCCGTCCAGAGAAATCTGAAAGGAAGCAGCATCACACTCGGATACACCGACCGCATCAGCCGGCCGGGGATATATCAGTTAAATCCATTTATCGACAGATCCAATCCCAATTTTATAAATACGGGAAATCCAAATCTGCAGCCGGAAGTCAACCACAGTTTCGAACTCAATTTCAGCACATTTGCGAAAAACTCACTGACCGTTGGGCTCAGTTATGCTTTTTCAAATAATTCAATCCAGACCGTTACCAGTCTCCAATCAGTAAATGGAGGAAACGGTGCCAGTGATTCGGTTACTGTGACCAGCTATGAGAACCTGGGCAGCAATAAAAACCTGGGTTTAAATATCAATTTGAATTTTACAAGCATCAATAATCTGAGCATCAGTATAAACGGGCAGATTTCGCATATATGGCTAAGGGGCTCCTATAACGGTCAGTTCTATACGAATGACGGGTACACGGGAAATGCGTTTTTAAATGCGGGCTTCAAATTTGGAAAGGGATTCAGGATTGGATTTGATGCCGGCTATTTCAGCGGCGATGTAAACCTGCAGGGACAAACCAGCGCATTTATTTATAATTCTTACGTATTGTCGAAAACCTTTCTGAATAAGAGACTAACGCTTTCAGCGGTGATGAATAATCCGTACGACAAATTTTTCAGGTTCCGGTCGACGACAACCACACCGGATTTTTACCAGTCTTCCTACAATGATATCTTCTATCGTTCTTTCGCACTCCGTTTTAATTTCAAATTCGGAAAGCTGAACAGCGATATCAAAAGAAACCAGCGGGGCATCAATAATGATGATACCAAGGCCGGTAAAACCTCCACCGGCACGCCATAATAAACTTATCAGTTATGAATATCCACATCAACCCTTGGCTGGTGACGATGAATGTATTCAGGACTATGTTCGTGATGGTCCCTGTAATAGCGGTGTTCGACACAACCACTTGTGCTTATGATAATGACAACAGCTGCCAGGAAAGCGAAGACTTTGTTTAATTTAAATTTCATAAAAATTTTATTTACCCTATTATTACATAGGTTGTTCGGCACTTATATGGTTAAAATATCGTGCCTTTGATGCATCCGTAGGTTACAGTGACAATTGAGCGGTTTTACTGTGATATCCACTGAAATAGACAGCGGCTCAAAGCAAATGAGATATATCTGAGCATGAATGAGGCGATAAGTCTACACTTAAATTTAGTAAACCAATAACATGAAGAAAATCCTATTTCGTGTGTAATCCTGAGTATATTAATTCAATAAAAAAAATACTATCCCGATAATGACAATTTTAAAATCTGTCCTTCGCCTCCTGCCATGCATCGTATGCGTTTTCGTTTCCTGTAGTCAACCGGAATCGAATAAGCAGGTAACCGCGCAGGCGCCCGCTTTTAACAAGGGAGAATTTGGATTCGATCTTCAGTTTTTAGAAAAACAGGATGAAGGACTGATCGTTTTGAAAGATGGCGCATCGCAACTGATCGTTTCTCCGAAATACCAGGCGAAGGTTTTTACATCCACGGCGCAAGGCGATCATGGATACAGTTTTGGTTGGATAAACTACAAGGCTTTTGGTAACAAACCAGAAGTTCATATGAATGCGTACGGCGGTGAGAACAGGCTCTGGCTCGGCCCGGAAGGAGGAAAATTCTCTTTGTTCTTTCCACCGGACAGCAGCATGATATACGACCACTGGAAAACGCCCGCCCCGATTGACACGGAACCCTGGATCGTAAAAAGTAAGGACAGCAACTCCGTAATCATGTACAAGGAAATGAACCTGGTAAATTATAAAAACACAAAACTGAGTCTAAAGGTAGAGCGGAGTATAAAAATATTGACCAGACCGGAGATCATGAGCCGGCTTGGAATAGCAGGAAAAGATTCTATAAGCACTGTCGGTTACGAGACAAGCAATAAACTGATCAATGAATCCGGTCTGGCCTGGACCGAAACCACCGGGATGCTCTGCATCTGGATACTCGATATGTTTAAACCATCTACCGCAACCGTAATTGTGGTGCCATTCAAAAACGCAAACGGAGAAAAATTTTCTGACATCGCGACGACCAATTACTTCGGACAAATTCCCGCCGACCGGATAAAACACAATGACAGCGTCCTGGTTTTTAAGGCTGATGGAAAAAGCAGGGGTAAGCTGGGTATCAAACCAAATAAGGCAAAACCCATGGCCGGAAGTTATGATGCGGAAAATAAAGTGCTGACGATTATCCAGTTTGAGGTGGACGGACAAAAAAAATATCTTAACCAGGAATGGAACACGACAAAACCTTCTTTTTCAGGTGATGCAGTAAATGCCTATAATGATGGTCCGCTGGCGAATGGAACTCAGATGGGACCCTTTTATGAAATCGAAAGTGTATCGCCAGCCGCATTCTTAAAAGGCCATGAATCCCTAGTGCACAAACACGCCGTTTTTCATTTCACCGGCAATGAAAAAGATCTGAATGACCTGTCAACACAATTACTCGGGATTTCCGTCAAGGAATTAAATAATATTTTTTCCGGTGAAAATAAATAATCAGGCCTGCGGCTGATTCACTGCCGGCATCAAGGAAGAGGGAATGTTCTGATAACAAACCGGCCTGGTGAACCTGTAGATCGAAGTAGTGCCCACAGAAGTGACACGACTATCTGTTGTTGCGGGGAACGGACCACCGTGAACCATCGCGTGACTCACTTCCACACCGGTCGGAAAACCATTCATAACCACTCTTCCCACTTTTTGCGTCAGCCGGTCAATTAATTCCCTGGCAGGTTGAAAATCATCTTCCGCAGCGTGAATGGTGCCTGTCAGTTGACCGGGCATCGTCTCGGCGAGCTGATACATTTCGCTAAAACCATGCGCCAGCACGGCGACCGTGGAGGGACCAAATACTTCTTCCAGGTAGGCAGGATTTTCCAACACATGTTTTGCAGAAACCGATATGATCTGCGGATGAACACCGCCATCACTTTTTTTTGTGATCAGTTCTTTCGCGCCATCTAATTTCTTTTGTTTCTCAACGCCGGACTGATATGCCTCGCTGATTTCTTTTGTTAGTAAAGGATGAATGGTTGTGGTGGACAAGGTGTCGGCCAGTTTCTGAATAAAGGATATGCTTTCTTTATTATGGATAAAAATGCATACACCTGGATTCGTACAGAATTGTCCGGCGCCCATGGTTACGGATTGTGCAAACTGGCTGGCCAGTAATTCCCCGCCCTGTTTCACCGCAGCCGGCAAAAAAAACACAGGGTTCACGCTGCCCATTTCTGCATACAATGGAATCGGTTCTTTTCTTCGCACGGCCAGGTCAAACAGAGCCTTGCCGCCTCTGAAGGAACCGGTAAATGCAACGGCTTTGACCAGCGGATGCGAAACCAACTTTCCGCCCATTTCATGTGAAAATCCATGCAGCATGGAAAATACGCCGTTGGGCATCCCGGTATCTTTCGCCGCTTTTATAATCACGTCGCCGATTAGCTGGCAGGTGGCGGGATGGGCAGGATGCGCTTTGAATACAACGGGGCAACCCGCTGCCAGCGCCGAAACCGTATCACCCCCTGCAACTGAAAATGCGAGTGGAAAATTGCTCGCGCCGAAAACAGCTACCACACCGATCGGTACCTGCATCTGTATCATCTCTGGACGTGGCGCCGGTTTCCTGTCCGGCAACGCCTCGTCGATTATCACATCATTCCATTTGCCTTCCCTCAATAAGTTAGCAAAAAGTCTGAGCTGTCCGGTTGTTCGCGCCCTTTCCCCTGTGAGTCTTGACAGCGGCAACGCCGTTTCCCGGTTGATCGTATGGAGCAGATCATCTCCCAGTGACTCGATATTCATCGCAATGGTTTCTAAAAATAAACTTCTTTGCGCGGCCGTTGTTTTCCGGTACAGGACAAAGGCTTTGTCAGCCAGCTCCACGCTCGCATTAATTTCCTTATCCGTCGCTTCCGTAAATGTGGGTATTAATTCTTCGCCCGTAGCCGGATCGTATCCTGAAAACGCAGATCCCTTGCTCAGTGCGTTGTCAAATCCGATGATCTGTGATGGAATGATGTCCATTATTCAACAAAGTTTTGAAGTGTTCCGATATGATCAATGTGGATGAGTATTTCATCTCCGCTTTGCAATGTGAAATCGCCGGGTGGCACCAGGCAGGTTCCCGTCATCAGGAAACAACCATTGGGAAATGAACATTCGCGGAATAAAAACTCCACGAGCTCCGTATGCGTGCGTTTCATTTTATTTATTCCGACTGCATCCGAATACATCAGTGCATCATCCCGTTTTATCTGCATACTGATCTTTGTTTCAGGAGGAATGGGTACAGGCGGGATATAAATACAGGGACCGATCGCGGCAGAGCCGTCATAACTTTTTGCCTGTGGGAGATATAATGGATTTTCTCCTTCAATGCTCCTGCTGCTCATATCATTTCCAACAGTATAGCCGATGATATTTCCGTTGCTGTTGATGGCCAGGGTCAGTTCGGGTTCGGGCACATTCCATGTTGAGTCTTTCCGTATCCTGACATCTTCTCCCGGCCCGACACAGCGGGAAGCCGTGGCTTTAAAAAATAATTCAGGTCGTACGGCATCATATACTTTATCATAAAAGCTTCCTCCACCGTTATCCTGTGCTTCTTCCATACGTGCATCCCTGCTTCTCAGGTACGTGACGCCGGCTGCCCAGATTTCCTGCCCCAATATCGGGGCCTGTATCACGAGCTCCTTCAGCATGTCTGTGCTGCCCATGGATTTTGTTCCAGCTATTTCTGCCTCTATCGCTTTATAGACATTTTCTTGGTTTAAAAACGAATCCCAGGATACATGCCTGGATGCATGAATTTTTCCGTTGGACTCAATAAAAATGCCGCCTTCCGTTTTATATATTTTCATTGTAGTTTCAGACTCGTCTTTCAACGAAAATACCGAACTTTTTAATGATCATGGACGATAAAAAATGGTATTGAAGTTTTAAATTACACCCGGCTGAACGCCTGAATATGGAAAGAAGAAAATTCATAACGCTGACCGCTGTAGGCGGCATGGCCGTTAGTTTTACCGGCATCAGCTGCACGAGCCGGCCGGCATACTACAATGTACTCGATAAGCCGCAACAGCTGTCCTATATCTGCGATGCAAAAACGATCCGGGATATCGGGATGGCTTACCGGGCGCAGACTCCCGCTGAGTCCGGGTCGGACAGACTCGCGGATTTATTATCAGAAGACTCAACCGGCCACGCGGTGTCTTCTTCTTCCGATAATACATTTATCCAGACACTGATCAATCAGAAAATTACAGATGATTTTGAAAAAGGCCATACGGTTCTGATCAACGGATGGATCCTTTCCGTCACCGAAGCGCGTCAGTGTGCGCTTTTCTTTCTTAACAACAAATAACGGTTTGCATGCATGTGGATGGCCGTGTTTTGGATAACAATACCCTGATTGAAGGAGATATATGTATCATCGGAGCGGGCGCCGCGGGGATCAGCATGGCCATGGAATGGAACAACACGCCATACAAAGTAATCCTGCTGGAAGGAGGCGGTTTTGAATATGATCCGAAAATTCAGGATCTCTATGCGGGCAAAACAACGGGTCAGCCTTATTATCCGCTGATGTCGGCACGCCTGCATTATTTCGGTGGCACCACCGGTCACTGGGCCGGATTTTGTTCACCGCTCGATCCCGTCGATTTTGCAAAAAGAAGCTGGGTTGAACACAGTGGCTGGCCGATTACAAGAACCGATATGGATCCCTTCTATGAAAGGGCGCATAAAAATATTGACCTCGGCCCCTACGACTACACCACGCAATTCTGGCAAAAAAAAGATCCCGCGTTAAAACCGCTGATCGAAAGCGATGCGGTGATCCGGAATAAAATGTGGCAGTTCAGTCCGCCGACACGGTTCGGTGAAAAATATAAAAAGGATATTGTCAGGTCGCGCAATATTCATTTGTATACTTATGCGAACGTGGTGAATATTATTTCGAACGAAAATGGCTCGGAGATCGTTGAAGTAACCGTCAGAAATTTTGAGGGCAAACAACATCGCGTAAGAGCAAAACATTTTATCCTCGCGTGCTGCGCCATCCAAAATGCGCGGTTATTGCTGGCTTCCAACCACCAGTCAGCAAAAGGATTGGGCAATACAAACGATCTCGTGGGCCGGTATTTTATGGAACACCTGGAAATAAAGTGTGCGGAACTCTGGCTGCTGAAGTCAACCCCAATGAAATTATACGACTTTAGTTTTGGTGTGACGAAGGCACGGGCAGAACTGGCGATCAATCCAAAAAAACAGGAGGAGTACAGTATGCTCAATGGTACAGCTTCCCTGATTCCGCTGGACATGGCCAGGAAAATAAAACCAGCCATTGAAGCCTGGAGCCAGCAGGATCCGAGAAAAAGCGGCGACAATTTCTTTGGAAATATCAGCCAGGCAGGTAAGGAATCTTCCCATCAGGACATCAGGAGTTACGAACTGTTTACCCGGATCGAACAGGCTCCCAATCCCAATTCCCGGGTCACGCTGGATTCCGAAAAAGACGGACTGGGCGTGCCCAGGGCAACATTACACTGGGAACTGACGGCATTTGAAAAAAGAAGTCTGCGTACGATGTATGAATTGTTGGGGCGTGAATTGGGCCGGGCTGCGATGGGCCGGGTAAAAATGATGGAATTCCTGACTGATAAAAATGACAACAGCTGGCCCTCATTTACAGGTGGCGGATGGCATCATATGGGCACCACGCGTATGCATGACGATCCAAAAAAGGGCGTGGTAGACGCCCATTGTAAAGTGCACGGCATTTCGAATTTATTTGTTGCAGGCTCCGCCTGCTTTACAACGGCAGGGGCGCCAAATCCCACACTGACGCTGATCGCACTGACTCTCCGGCTTTCGGATCATATCAGGAGCCTGATGAAAATAAAATCGGAGACGGTTGCATAAAACGCAACGGGATCGTAGTATCTTTCATTAACCTTAAAATTTTTCACTATGAGAAAATATATGTTATGCATGATCGGCATCATGGGCCTTTTTAAACTGGTCAATGCACAGGCGCCCAACTATAAAGTGGTGTTCGATATGTCGAGTAAAGACTCGGTTAACCAGCAGGCCATCGTACGCGAAATTGGTCTCATCACAGGCGCGACGCCGGATGCCAAACTCGAAGTCGTGATTTATGGACAGGGTATGGATCTCGTCGTAAAAGATCGTTCCCCGCAGGCAGTAGCCATTCAGAAATTAATTGCAGACGGCAAAGCCAGTTTCAGGGTCTGCGCCATGACGATGGGTAGGATGCATATTGAAAAGGATCAGCTGATACCCGGCGTGGAAGTGGTGCCCGATGGCATCTATGAAATCATTTCGAAACAGCAGGCCGGATGGGGTTATATAAAAGTCGGTCACTGATTTTTATAACCGCATTACCTTAATATTCTTCAGCCAGATTTTTTGACCATGATGCTGGAACATTATCAGCCCGTCTGTTGATTTCCCGTATCCCGGATTGTTTTTGAATTTGCTCGCCGCGAGCAGTTTGTTCATATCGGGTGAACCGTTTTCATATTCCACGATTTTATTTCCGTTCAGCCAGTGCTCCACGTGATTTCCTTTTACAATCAATTTTGCCTGGTTGTATTCGCCGATAGGCTTCAGGTGTTTGTTCGTCGGGATGATCAGATCGTAAAGAGAACCGGCGGACCGGATCGCAGCCGTATCATTAAAGTTGATATCATCCAGAATCTGCATTTCAAAATTATCAAGCCAGTTGGGACTATTCCCATTACCCGACTCGTGGTTCGATGATTCCTTCACATGATAAAACACGCCGCTATTTCCTGCTGGTGACACTTTCCATTCCAGGTCCAGTTCGAAATCCTTAAAATCGTCTTTTGTCACCAGATCAATATTGGGTGTGCCGGTCTGTGCAACCAGCGCACCATCTTCCACCTTCCACGCCTTATCGGGAAATCCCGGCATATTATATCCCCTCAGTTTATCTGTCGAACCTCCGTCAAATAATACGATCCACTTTCCCTGTGCCCGGCAGACGACGCTTGTAGCGATGGTCAGCAGGCAGTATAGTGCATATTTTTTCATCTCATAAACTTACCCTTTTTTTGTAAAACAAAAACCGTAAGCCATGGATTCGATTGAACTGAAGAGCCTGCAGGCGCTGCTAAAAGAAAAATACAGAACCGATCCAGGATCTGTTTTCATTTTTCCGCAATGAATACGAGAAAACTATTCTGAAGAAAATACAGATCATCGATCAGCCAGTAGGGCCATAACGCCTTTGTGATCTTGTCTTCCACTTTCTGGCGGTTGTTGTGATAGATCGCTGCTGCAGCCGGCCCCGTTCCCATAAAACTCTTAACAGCATCCGCCAGGCTTGAATACAGGAAAGGACAGTTTACCCTTGTCTTATAAGCCAGTGACAGATTATTTTTCTCAAGGCTTTTTTCAATTCTTCCATCCTCTGAAAGAGCGAAGGGCCCTGGCGTGCCGGGAGCCGGCGCCGGTAATAAGGCGCCGATGGATTTCAGCACGGTGGTGGCATCACTCTTTTCAGGCTTGTCCCAGATACCGATCACGAGGCGGCCGCCGGGTTTTAAAACCCGCGTTGCTTCAGCGATTGCATTTTCAAAACTGCCCGCATATTGAAATGAATTGAAACCCGCCACTACATCGAAGTGATCGTTCTTAAACGGCAGGGCTTCAAGATCCTCTTCGAGGAAATTATGCGAGATATTACGGATCCGTGCGATATCGAGAAGTCCGGGTGCTGCATCAATACCGACAAGCGAGGCACCGGTTCTTATGACGAGATGACTGAATAATCCCGATCCGCAGCCAGCGTCCAGTACCAGGTGATTTTCAGTCAGGTTTAATTGATTCAGTACGATTTTATACATCGGAGAAAACCAGGGTTCGAAATGCTCCGCCCAGTATTTCGGCTCGATGCTCCACAATTTCCCCTGGATTGTTTTTGTGCTCATGTTGATATGATGAATTGTTCAGACCGCAAAAGTAAAGAGATGCTGGACCTTGGTGTCCTCAACTTCCCAACGGCAGTTCCTGGTTTGCCGGCGGGTGGAAACGGGAAACATGAATTTTTGATTGAGAAGATTATTTCACGACTGGTTCCGTTTCGCCCTGATTTTCGATTAATTTGGTTGAACAAAATTAATCCCATGATCACAAGAATTTGGCATGGCAGGACCAGTCCCGATAACGCCGATTACTATCTCCGATTTCTGCAGCATGAAGGAACCAGGGAATATTTGCAGACGGAAGGGATACTGTCAGTGAAAGTCTTGCGTCGCAAAGAATTGGACTGTTGCCATTTCTGGACCGTCACGGAGTGGAC
>Ga0209838_1000006_pt1 | contig 27111 bp, 20 predicted proteins | sample OrgsoiDNA2013047_FD_185797 | JGI IMG/M metagenome (GOLD analysis project Ga0209838, IMG submission 185797) | Permafrost soil microbial communities from the Arctic, to analyse light accelerated degradation of dissolved organic matter (DOM) -... | ecosystem: Environmental > Terrestrial > Soil >... | reverse complement strand
GTACCAATACTCTTTTGTTCGTGATAAGGAATGATCGGTGTTTCGTCAACACCCTGTGAACGCCGCCAGAGTTCGATCCCGTTTTTACCCAGCAGGTTGATCATCATCTCAACCGGTATCTGGCTCAGAATGGCAATCGTTTCCACACCCATACGCCGGAGCAGAGTGGCCGTCTGTTTGCCCACCATAGGCATTTTCTCAATCGGCAACGGAGCGAGGAATGATTTTTCATTGCCCGGTTTGATTTCGATCTGGCCGTCGGGTTTACATTCATTCGTTGCTACTTTGCTGATCAGCTTATTGGTGGCAAGCGCATGAGAAATACTGAGCCCGCTTTCCGTTATAATTTTTTTACGCAAATGCTGAACGAAACGCACCGTTCCGAAAAACTTGTCCATACCGGTCATGTCAATATAGAACTCGTCAATACTGGATTTTTCAAATAAAGGAACTTCTTCCTGAATGATATCGGTCACCATGTTTGAAAACCGGGAATAATTCTCCATGTCGCCACGAATGATCAGCAATTCGGGACATAATCTTTTTGCTAAACGCGTTGGCATAGCTGAATGAACACCGAACTTCCTGGCTTCATAACTGCAGGAGGCGATTACGCCCCGGTCACTATGGCCCCCTACCGCTATAGGCTTGCCCCTCAGCCGGGTATTGCGGAGATATTCGACATTTACAAAGAATGCATCCAGGTCAAAATGCACAATGGACCGGTTATCAGGCTGAGTAAACATACTACAATAATACTAAATTAATTAGTAACTGACAAAAGGCTTTTTGAACTTCCGGATGGGCCAACAACGTTTAAACTACTCCGCCAGCAGACTATTAACTAATGTATTAAAATCCTTCTTAAATGCCTCGTAGTGTTCACCTGTTCCTGGACCATTGAAACCGGTGTGGATTTTTCGGATCATTCCTTTTTTATCTATAAAAAGAGTGGTTGGAAACCCAACGATTTGCAGGATCTCGGGCAATGTTTTTTCTGTGCGCAGGGAATCGCTCACCGTAACACCGGTTGCCAGTATGGGGTAGGTTACGTGAAATCGCTGTATAAAGGGCTGCAATAATTTTTTTGCGTCTTCAAACGAAGCAGTTCTTTCATAGGTCAATCCGATAATGGCCACGCGCCGGGATTTATTCTGAAGATACCAGGCACTCAGGAAACGGGTTTCATCCATACAATTCGGGCACCAGGATCCGAGGATCTGAATGATGACAACCTTATTTTTATATACCGGATCGCCCATTGAAATCATGTGACCGCTTAAATCGGGAAATTTAAAGTGCAAAGTGGCATTGGCAGAATCTTTCAGGTGTGTCTGGCTGTATTCGTCCGGCAATTTTGCCAGTTCGTTTTTTTCGGCAACCCAGGTTTCAACAGCCGTGGCGGCAGCATAATAAGCACCTTCAACCATTTGAGCCGAATCAACGATTTTACTGATGAATGAATAAGCGTGACCTCCGTCAAATGTTGAAAGTTTGAGTGTATCCCCGCTCACCACACCCTGCAGGAAACGGTAATCCCCCGTAATAGTTAAAAAAGTTCCAGTGACCTGTGAACCGGTTTGTTTGAATTCCCCAATTGCTTCAGTCGAATCCAAAACACCCTTAAAATGAACCGCCCAACGGCCGGAAATATTAAATGAAGGAGCTCTGACAACTGGATACCGTTCCGTCACATTAAACACTGCCCGGAATGGAACAACGGCGAGCCGGTTTCCGTAATTTTTTATCCATTGTCCCTCCAGCGCATGATCGTTCAGGATCAGAAGATCAAAATGAGAATCGAAAAAGGGCATGGTAATAAAAAAAGAATCGCCCTGCTGACGAACATTGTCAACAAGCAATCGCTCAGAACCATTGATGACATATAATACTATTTTCCCTGCAACAAGCTTTGTCTGGAAATTAAAAGGAATGGTATTGCCATCCGACCGAATAATTTCTCCCCGCCAGGTGCCTATGGACAAATGAACGCTGTCCAGAGGAGGGCACGCATCAGTTGCTTTCGCAGCAGATACAAAAAAGAAATGCAAAATAATAAGACAGAACTCCGGAAACCATCTGAAGCGTAACTGCATATTGAATATTGGCACAAAGTTAAGTTCATTTGTTTTATGGTGTATTCATGCGTATGCTTAACTTTATTCTTATGACAAAAAAAGCGACTGTTCCTCATTTATTTTGTCTGTTCTTTATTTTTTCATTTTTTCGTATGCAGGCACAGACTATAATTCCACTATACGATGGTGAGATACCCAATTCCAGACCAATCGCAGATGAAGAAAACTCCAGGTATGAGCGGGATAGCGTGCTGATCGTTAGTAATGTTTCCCAGCCCACCTTGTCGGTTTTCCTGCCTTCGAAGGGAAAAGAAACAGGCGCCGCAGTGATCATTTGTCCGGGCGGTGGCTACACCAACCTGGCGATGGGTTATGAAGGAACGGAAGTAGCCGAACGGTTTAACAGATCCGGTATCGCTGCATTTGTTTTGAAATACCGTATCCCCAACAACCACACCATGGTCCATAAGGAAATCGGTCCACTGCAGGATGCACAGCGTGCGCTGCTTGTTTTGCGTACCAGGGCAGCAGAATGGAAGATAGATCCGAATAGAATCGGTATCATGGGCTTTTCAGCAGGTGGTCACCTGGCTTCTACGGCAGGAACTCATTTTGAAAATGATGTAATCTCCAATCCGGATCATATCAGCCTGCGGCCGGATTTCATGATCCTCGTTTACCCGGTTATCAGTTTTACAAAAGCGATCGGTCACGCGGGTTCAGCATTGAATTTACTCGGCGAAAATCCTTCACAAGAAAAGATAAAAGAATATTCGAATGAGATGCGGGTAACAGATCAAACGCCGCCCGCATTTATTGTTCACGCAAAAGACGATGACGCTGTTCCATATGCAAATAGTACACGATTTACGGACTCGCTCAAAAAACATCATGTGCCTGTTGAACTTTTTCTCTATGATCATGGGGGACATGGATTCGGCATGAATAACAGAACCAGCCATGATTCCTGGATGGATCGCTGCCTGGTATGGTTAAAACAAGAACATTTTACAAACTGAGGCAAATGAAAATATAAGCACTATTCATTCGCCGACCCCCATTTGGGGTGATCTTACTTCAGGGCTTGCAAATAACAGATCCCGCCTGCAACATTTTTAGTTTGGCCGGCGTCTATAATTTATTATTTCATCTGTCATTAAATCAGGCCATGCTAAAGAATTTCTTCAAAGTCGCTTTCCGGAACCTTTTGAAGAACAAAGGATTTACTTTTATTAATATCACCGGGCTCGCTATCGGGATGGGGAGTGCCATGCTGCTTCTCCTTTATATCTATGATGAAGTGAGCTTTGACAGATTCCATGAAAAAAAGGATCGCATTTATGAAGCATGGAACCACGCAGAATTCAGCGGGGAAATGCATAGCTGGAACACAACCCCGAAAATCCTTGCCAGAACAATGGAACATGATTTTCCGGAGGTGGAAGTAGCTGTCCGAGTCAATTGGCCAAGCAATTATTTATTTACTGTTGGGGAAAAAAGGATTATGGTACAGGGCAATATGGTGGACTCGGCGTTCCTTGATATGTTTAGTTTCCCGCTGTTGAAAGGGAATCCCCATACGGCACTGGCCGATATACATTCGCTCGTTATTACAGAAAAATTATCCCGGAAATTATTCGGAGGAGATGACCCGATGGGGAAACTCGTCAAGATTGACAACAAGGAAACATTCCGCGTAACTGCTTTAGTCAGGGATCCGCCGGGCAATACCCGGTTCCAGTTTGAATACTTAATACCCTGGTCCTATCTGCGGCATATAAACCAGGACGACTCCAGTTGGGGGAATAATTCCACCCGTACGTATGTATTGTTAAAACCGAATGCCTCCCTTGCTTCCGTCCAGCAAAAACTGAAGACCCTCAAAGGGAGATATGAAAAGGAAGAGACAAAATGGGAAATGTTCCTGTATCCAGTGGATCGCTGGCGTTTATATTCCAGGTTTACCGGCGGGGCAGAAGACGGAGGTCGGATCGAATTTGTAAAACTATCCGCCATCATTGCATCGTTTATTTTGCTGATCGCCTGCATCAATTTTATGAACCTCAATACGGCGCGGAGTGAAAAAAGGGCAAAAGAGGTAGGTATTCGCAAGGTTGTGGGCGCCCGGAAAGCCGGATTGATCAGCCAGTTTCTGGGGGAATCTATTCTGATGAGTTTCATTGCGGCCCTGGTAGCGATTGGTTTGGTGGAACTGAGTCTATCCACTTTCAACCAGGTAACGGATAAACAACTCTATATCCATTTCGGAAGTATGGATCTTTGGTTACTGATTCTGGGATTTATATTTGTCACTGGTATTCTCGCCGGCAGCTATCCTGCTTTTTTTCTTTCTTCTTTTCAACCTGTAAAAGTATTGAAGGGCGGATTCAAAAAAGTAAATGCGCTGGTCACGCCGAGAAAAGTGCTGGTTGTGCTGCAATTTACTTTTGCCATCATTTTAATAATATGTACGATCATTGTTCAGCAACAAATCAATTATGCGCAGGACAGGGAAACCGGGTACGATAAGAACAATCTCATTTACCATTTCCTGACCGGAGACATAGAAAAAAATTATGTCCTGATAAAGAATGACCTGATTTCATCAGGAGCGGCCAGTTCAGTTACGAAAACAAGCGCACCGCTTACCCAGGCCTGGAGCGACAGCTGGGGATTTGAATGGGAGGGGAAGGATCCAAATGATAAAACGGATTTTGACCGTTATTCTGCCGATGAAGATTTTTTAAAAACCACAGGTCTGCAACTCGTGCGGGGCCGGGACCTGGATCTGAAAAAATTCAATACAGATTCCACCGCGATGATCCTGAATCTATCGGCTGTTAAAATCATGAAGTTTAAAGAACCCATAGGACAGATCATTAAAGATAACGATATTCAATGGCACGTGATCGGCGTTGTGAATGACTTTATCCTACGCTCGCCGTACGAACCAACACATCCGATGATCATTGAAGGAGGGAAGGGGTATTTCCAAACCATGCATCTCAAATTAAGTAACGACATGCCGACTGCAAAGAGTCTGAAAATAGCCGAAGGCATTTTTAAGAAATATAATCCGGAATATCCGTTTGAATATCATTTTGTGGATGAGGACTATGCTAAAAAATTTACTGATGAAAAAAGAACGGCTGTCCTGGCTGTATTTTTCTCGGGGCTCACTATTTTTATTTCATGTCTTGGCTTATTCGGGCTGGCTACTTATATGGCTGAAACACGGATCAAGGAAATCGGGGTCCGCAAGGTACTCGGCGCATCTGTTACCGGGATAACATTCCTGATATCAAAAGATTTTTTACGCCTGGTCCTGATTGCATTCCTGGTCGCCGTGCCGGTAGCCTTCTTGTCCATGCACACCTGGCTGAAGAACTACTCATACCGGGTGGCTATCCATTGGTGGGTCTTTGCTTTGGCGGGTGCCGTTTCATTTTTCATCGCTTTGGGAACGATTAGCTACCAGGCGATCCGGGCTGCTATTGCAAACCCGGTTAAAAGTTTGAGAGCGGAATAATTGTCTATTGTTAATTGTCAATTGTTAATTGTTAAAGGATGCTGTGGTTTGCAGCAGTATTCTGGCACGGTTTTTTGCTGTATAGATGAAAGAACTTCAGATGCAAACGATTCAAAAGCCACCCAGCAGGTATAATCGGTCAGAATCAGGCATATTAAATACCATTCCCACAGGAAGTATTTCCTCAGAAGAGGCAAAAAAAATGAAAATCAGGGAATTTATTTCCTGGTCTGTTTGCCTGGCAATCGTAACTTCCCTTACCGGGTTGCTATTGTTTTTGAAAGTCGGGATCACGATGGAATCTATAACAATTCCTCTTTTCTGGCTTTCCCTTGGGGGCATGTTATATTGTATTTCCAGGATTATTTTAATCTCAAGAAGGCCCCTTCATTTCAAGGCAAGTCCTGTACATGAATTAAATTAGTTTCCCTGTTTTTTTACTATTGCTCTTTCCGCACACCATCTGTATCAGTTCCGGACAATACATATCCGTTGGTTCTCGTCAGGCATTGATAATGAATGATTCATAATCTGGCATCTGCTTGGTGCGATCACTCCATCAACGATTCCTTCAAGAATCACCCCCCTGGATATGATACGCAATTATTTTAGGACCGCTTGGAGAAACCTTATAAAAAATAAAGCTTTTTCCTTGATCAATATTCTTGGACTCAGCTCAGGCCTATGCTGTTTTCTTCTGATTTTATTATACGTCCAGGATGAACTTCACTACGACCAGTTCAACAAAAAAGCGGATCGCATATATAGGGTGTATTCAAGAATCCGTTTTGGAGGCACTTCACTTGAATTTCCCCTGTCATCGGATCCGATGGGTGCGGTATTGAAAAAAGACTATCCCCAGGTAGAACAATACACACGCATTTTCACTTCAAACGGTAGCAAGCAGATTAAAAAAGGCGATCTGTATATAACTGAACAACGGGTAGCAAATGTAGACTCAACATTTTTCGACGTTTTCACATTTCCCGCTGTATATGGGGTTACGGGAAATGCCCTCAGTGATCCCAATTCTGTTATCATAACAGAATCCGCCGCAAAAAAATACTTTGGGACTACCAATGCATTGGGCCGAGTGGTCGAAACGAATGAAAAAGGTAAAACGCTTTATAAAGTTACTGCCGTTATCCGCGACATGCCGGACAACAGTCATTTCCATTTTGATTTTCTTTTTTCGATGAAGAATGTGGTCTATAACTGGGACACCTATCTGAGCCATAATTTTTTTACATATATCGTCCTCAGACCGGGCACGGACTATCAGGTATTCGAAAAGAACTTCACCCAGTATATTGACCGGTATGTGCTGCCGGAAGCAAAACAGTTCATGCAGATAAACAGCATGGATGATTTTAAAAAAGCTGGTAATAGTCTCGGCTACAATCTTCAACCCCTTACCAAAATACACCTCTATTCGGCAGGTCAATATGAACTGCAGCCGGGAGGCAATATTCAATACGTTTATATATTTTCCGCGGTAGCCATTTTCATCCTGCTGATTGCCTGTATTAATTTTATGAACCTGACCACTGCCCGCTCAGCAAAACGGGCCCGTGAAGTGGGCATCCGCAAAGTTCTGGGCACACGACGCAAGGATCTGATATTCCAGTTCCTTTCGGAATCTACCATGATGGTCATCATCTCCCTCATCATTGCCATTTTTGCAAGCTTTATTTTTATTCCGGGTTTCAATGCCCTTGCAGACAAATCCATAAAGCCCTCCTTGCTATTTTCACCCCTGATCCTGCCATGGCTCATCGCTCTGCCCATCGTGGTGGGGTTAATGGCCGGACTCTATCCGGCATTTTTCATATCGGGATTCAGACCGATTGAAGTACTGAAGGGGAAATTTAAAACCGGATCAACAAGCGGCGGAAGCCTGAGAAGTCTGCTCGTTGTTTTTCAATTCACCACGTCTATTATTCTGATTTTAGGCACTATGGTCGTTTACCGGCAATTACATTTTATTCAAACGAAAAATCTGGGATACAACAAGGACCAGGTCCTAATTATCAACAATGCAGGCGTTTTGAATGATAACCTGAAGACTTATAAAACAGAATTGTCAAAAATGCCAGGCGTCATTAATAGTACAATCAGCAGTTTTCTACCGGTAAACTCATCACGGAGTGACCAGAGTTTTTCAACAAGTTCTGTGATGACGTCGACCAATGGATTTAATATGCAGACCTGGTACGTCGATGATGACTATTTGAATACGCTGGGTATTAAACTATTAAAAGGAAGAAATTTTTTCAAATCCGTTGCTTCGGATTCCAGTTCCGTTATAATTAACCAAACCTGCGCACGAAATCTGGGATATGCGGATCCGGTGGGCAAGCAAATTTATTCTGGCGCGGCACGTGGCCAGAAATTGTCAGTTTATACCATCATCGGTGTAATACAGGATTTTAATTATGCGTCGTTAAAACAATCTGTCGGTCCATTGAGTCTTTTTCTTTCTGACACACCGGGTACTATCAGCTTCCGTATCAATCCTTCGGCCCTCAAATCATTTCTTGCAAAATCCGAAACCCTTTGGAAACAACTTGATCCTGCTATGCCATTCAGTTATCAGTTTATGGATGAAGCATTTGCCGAGACTTATACGGCCGAACAGAGAGTGGGAAAGATCGCTCTGCTGTTTGCATCGCTGGCCATTCTGATTGCGAGCATGGGATTATTCGGGCTGGCTACATTTATGGCAGAGCAACGCATGAAGGAAATCGGAATCAGGAAAGTGCTTGGCGCAAGTGTTCAGCGCATCATGAAACTAATGACAGCGGAATTTTTTCGACTCATCAGTATTTCATTTATTATCGCGGCTCCGATCGGATGGTGGGTTATGAACAAATGGCTAAACGACTTTGCGTTTCGCACGCACATCAGCTGGTGGATGTTTGCTGTATCCGCTTTCCTTGCTTTGGCAGTGGTTCTGGTAACAGTAAGTATCCAGGCATTTCGTGCCGCCATCATTAACCCTGTCAAAAGTTTAAAGTCCGAATGAGATCCTCAGATTCCATATGATGATTCGGAATTTCCCCGTTCCAGTGCCGAATAGTGTAATATACTCGGGTTATTTATCTGTCCACGCATAGAGCACGCGTTTTTTATTTTTGAAAACCTGGCTTTTGAAAACATAAATATCAGGCCCGCTAATGGTTTTCGTATTTCCGTGATCGTGTACCAGCAACTGGTAGTTTACCCGGATTGTATCTTTAAGTATGGCAAAACTCAGGGCCACGAAATTGGAAAATGAAGATGATCCCGCAGGAGGAAGATAGCAATCCTGGCCGACTACGAGATTGGCCGCTTTATCACCCGGAAAATATTTTTGAATCATCGTTTTCTGCGCATCGGATCCCTGGTTCCCCAATCCCAACGCAGTGGTCAGCTCGCATTGAAGATCCTTGCAATTCGTACCACCCATCGCACTGTAAAATGCGGCAAGTGCTTTTAGGGAAGGGGAGAGACCGGCAATAACAGTTTTATTAAGTTTTCCCGTTTTTTTTGGAATTATTGTATATGTCTGCTGTGCATAAAGGGAAATACAGGAAATGATCAAAAACGATGTTAGTAAAAGGCGCTCAGCAGTTTTCAATGTGGGGAATTTTTTAATGGAATGGCACCATATGGCAATCGTATCCATGAAATATAGTAAAATTGCAGCGGCATGAAAAATATTTACATCAGGCAAATTCGACCTTCAGACAATACCGACATAGCTGCTATTATCAGGAGGATTCTCACAGAGTTTGGGGCAAACAAACCAGGCACGGTTTATTTTGATCCTACAACAGATGATCTCTTCAAATTATTTTCAATTCCGGAGGCTGCCTATTTTATTGCAGAATCAGAGGGCAAAGTAGTCGGCGGTTCGGGCATTTTTCCCACACCTGGTCTGCCTGTCGGCTGTTGTGAACTGGTGAAACTATACCTTCTGCCCGAAATACGCGGCCAGGGCCTGGGCCTTTTGTTGATGAATACATGTTTTCAAAAGGCTGTCGACTTTGGATTTACGCAAATGTATCTTGAAACGATGCCCGAACTGAGTACCGCCATTGGGCTCTATGAAAAAGCAGGGTTCAACTTTCTTCCAGGTCCTCTCGGCCGGTCCGGTCATTTTGGCTGCGACCTATGGATGATCAAAAATCTGAGTGCAAACCAATAGAAAATCTGAAATCAGATCGCGGAATGCTTGCCATGAATTCTAAGAAGTAGAATTACGATTGCATTTTTATGCGCGTGCTCAGCCTGACCATAATCAGACCCATCACGGCGATGATAGCAAATGACACACGAAGACTGGATGCCTGTGCCACATATCCGATCATTGGCGGAACCAATAAAAATCCCAGGTAACCCAATGATGAGATCGAAGCCAGCGCAGCACCTGGGTTTGACATGGGAATCTTTCCGGCCAGACTAAAAACAAAAGGCACAACGCACGAAACACCAAACCCGGTGAGTAAATACCCAACCAGTGTGAGTGGAATGAAAGTTGACAAAACAGTAATCCCGAAACCGGTGGAGATCAGTAAACCACTGGCTGCCAAAACACGTTGTATGCCATAGCGATCCGCCATTCGATCCCCTATCAGTCTTCCGCTGGTCATGGCCACCATGTATACCACAAACGCGATCGTAGCGACTGCTTTTGTTCCATGTAAAACCTGGCGGATATAAATCCCGCTCCAGTCGTACATGGTATTTTCACAGGCCATGGAAGCAAAACAGATCAGTGAGAATATCAACATGCCTTTGGGCGGAAGACTAAATATAGACCGTTTGTTTTTATGATCGGGCTGTTGATCCAACGCGTCTTTATAGTAGTAAAGCGTAAGAGCAGAAAGCACGAAACTCACGCCGAGCAGATGCCAGGCGGGTATGACATTCAGGGTAACCATTAAATATCCAAACGCAGCACCCGCAAAACCAGCCATACTCCACACGGCATGAAAGGAACTCATGATAGAGCGGTTATAAAGTGCCTGAACGCCGATGGCCTGCGCATTCATGGAGAGATTCATGAGATTCCTGGAAGAACCAAAAAAAAACAATACGATACCCAACACCCAGGTATAACCGCTAAATCCCATGCAGGCGAGCACGACATTGTACATCATCGCGCCGATGCCCATGATGGTCCTGCTTTTGAAATGATCGAGCAGTTTCCCCGTAAACGGCATGGTAAGAATAAGGCCAACCGGCATCATGAACAGGAGTGTACCGAAATGGGCGTCATTGAGCTTAAGGGATTCCTTGATACCGGGAATTCTGGACGTCCAACTGGAATATCCAAACCCGGAAATAAAAAAATAAACGGCATTTGCGCGACGCAAGCGTTTCAGGGAGACTTCTTTCATTTCATAAACAATTATAAGCCTAACACATAAGCGCAATGCGCGGGCCTAAAGCCGAAGTAAATTTGGGGGAGCTATTTAAACAGCGCAGCCCCGGCAAAAGTAGCCATCAAACCCAGCACTACACTCCCAATCATATACAAGAGGAAGTGTAACGTGGAGCCCTCTCTCAGCAACACCAGTCCGTCATATGAATATGTAGAGAAAGTAGTGTAGCCTCCGCATATACCGGTAATCAGGAAGAGACGCCATTCCGGACTGATGCCAGTATATTTGGTGGATAGCGAATAAAACATGCCGATCAAAAAACATCCACTGCAGTTTACCAGGAACGTGCCCAGTGGAAAGACGATTGGTACGTGCCGCCCCACAAAAACCTGTAACAAGTACCGGAGCATACTTCCGAGGCCGCCGCCAATTCCTATAAATAAAAGTGGACGCATACTGATTTGGATATTTTAGAATTTTGGCTCCTTCACAAACACATATGGATCATATTCTACAAACGGGTTTTGCTGAGTAGTCAGCGATACTACCCGGGTGCCCGAAATTTCAAACGTAACATGGAAAATGCCATATAGTATATTGTTATACGTCATCAGCCATTCTGCATTATCCATATATTCCAGTGTGGCGCTGAGATCGGGCTTTGTTTCAAAATGAACGACCAGTTGATTTTTCTCCTGTGTGATTTGAATCCTTCCATAGAGTGTATTTGTATAAGAACCAGTATATGAAGGCAGCGGTAAAGTTGGTTTTGTGGATTTTAGTCTTTCTTTCCAGCCAAGGATTTCACTCCATTGAGCCATCGACGTTTTTGAGAATTCCTTTAAATCCTCCAGGCTTCGATTAACATAGGGAACACCCAGGTAAGCATCCAGTATCTGGTGACGCAGATCTTCAAAAAATTCCTGGTTATCGTTATTCGTCAGGATCGCAATACCCAGTTTTTCCTCCGGAACAAAACATACATTGCTGACCATGCCTCCTGCTCCTCCCGTATGCATATAAAGCTGCCTCCCTGCATAATCCATCACTTCCAGTCCGAGCCCGTAACCCATGAGATGTGTCGGGTATTTCCTTGATTTGGTACTTGTGATCCATGTATTCGCCATCCTCGTTTTTTGCATCGCCTTCCAGGGAATAATTTCTCTTCCCTGGTACCGGCCACTGTCCAGTTGCATGAACAGCCAGTGTGAAAGATCGTTCACATTGCTGACAATGCTGGCAGCCGGTGCGAGATTGTTCCAGTTGTCGTAAGGAACCTTGTTTAATTTATCAGAGTACGCCGTCGTATAAGGTGTCGCCACATTTGCCTGATCCCCGACACCGGTGGAAAGTATCAGACTTTGATTCATGCCAAGCGGACTGAGAAAATGCGTTTGTACAAATTGCTCCCAGGTTTCACCCGTCACAACCGGAATGATTTGTCCGGCGGTCATGAAACAACTGTTGCAATATCCAAACTCCTGTCTGAATTGGAAGACTGGTTTTAAATAACGCATCCGCCGAATGATTTCCTCCCGGCTCAGGGACGTATTCCAAAAGGTAAAATCACCTTCAAAAGTTTTCGTACCGATATGATGAGAAAGCATGTCCCGGATGCTGACCAGTTTCGTTGATATGGAATCATATAGCTGGTAATCCGGGAAATACTTTGTGATCGGATCATCCAGCGAAAGTTTTCCCTGTGTTTCCAGCAGCGCAAATGAACTGCCTGTGAAAAGTTTCGTATTGCTGGCGATCATAAACAGTGTATGCTCATCCACCGGTTTTTTCGAAACAATATCGCGTACCCCGTATCCTTTCATCACTACCACTTTCCCGTCTTTCACGATCACAACAGAAAGTCCTGGTAGGTTCCAGTCACGCAGCCCTTTTTGAATATAGCTGTCCAGGCTGTCGCGGATAAAAGCGGGTTCTGCCTGTTGCGCGGATTGTGCAAAAAGACCATCAGATGCTATTGCAAAAAATAAAAACCAGAATAAATATTTCATAAACTGAATAGAAATTAGAATTTGTCTTCACACTCTTAAAAAAACCTTTTTGCGGTACAGGAAATACAAAAAGAGCCATTTGATAAAGACAAAACAAATGGCCATCACAACCAGTTGGTATTGTACAGTCGTCAGGTCTACGAACCACTGAAAAAACCCTTTGGTGGTATATTGCCAGTTGATGAATTTACCCGACATATAAATCAGAATGGAATTCATCCCGATCACTTTAAAAAAGAATGCCCATTTTTTATATCCCAGCACGTCAATCACATAATAAAAAAGAGCCAATAATAAAAGACTCAGACCGCCGACGAGACAAACAAAAGAGCTGGTCCAGAGATTCTTGTTAATGGGAAAATTCATGTTCCAGATCAGAGAAAGGATTATGAAAAATACACCAGCCAATGCCATCCAGGCAGCTTTTCTGCGTCCATTATGCGGACTGTTTTTTATGTAGCTGCCTGTAAGGATACCGAGCAGACCCGTGCTGATAGCAGGAATGGTTGAAACGATACCCTCCGGATCATGGATTGCTAAGTAGAGTTTCCCCGGCATAATGGTCCGATCGATATAAGACGCGAAATTTCCTTCCATGGTCAGGTCGCCCATCGGGAAACCGGGGGCGGACGTAAATTTCAACAGGAGCCAGTATCCGATGATCAGTGCCCAGAACCAGATGATTTGGGTTGTCCTTTTTCTTGAATAGATGAAAATAATATTGGCAAACATATAGGCGATTCCGATTCGTCCCAGTACGCTGCCGAATCGGATATCCGCAAAAGGTCTCAGGTGAAGTCCGTTATTGGCAATGAGACCAAGAATAACCAGGATGAATGCTCTTTTTACCACCCGAATCAGGACCTTTCTTCTTCCATTGCCCTTTGCAAGTTCCCTGCCAATGGAAAAAGGCGTGGCCACACCAGCCATAAAAAGAAACAGCGGAAAGATCAGGTCATAAAAATGAAACCCGTTCCAGGCAGGATGAGTTAACTGGTTTGCCATCGCGTGGAGAACGGGAGAGTCCGTTGCATCGGCCAGGGTATTGACAATTTCTTCGGCGCCCATGATCCAAAACATGTCAAAACCTCTCAGCGCATCCAGCGAATATAGTCGCTGGCCGCCGATGGGACCCAGCGGCGAATCCGGCAAGGGTGACTGGCTATTTTGTTTAATCATGGGTGAATTTATAGAATGAATATAACCAAAATATGATTCTGATTTTTTTTGATAACTTACTATTTGTATTCCCGAGATGTAAATTTTTTTGAAACTATGAAAATTATAACAGGTGTTTTATTGTTATTGGCCGGTGTTCATGCGTCCGCGCAATTGCGTCTGTCCCCCATATTCGGCGATCATATGATTTTGCAAAGGGATAAACCTCTGAAAATCTGGGGAGATGCCGGGAACGGTGAAACTATTCGGATCACGATCGGTCAATCGAAAGGGAAAGTCATTGCGGATAAAAATGGACACTGGATGATTACCCTGCCTTCTTTTGCTGCCGGTGGTCCCTATAATCTGACTATTCAAACAAAAAGAGAAACAAAAGTATTTTCAGATGTTCTGTTTGGCGAAGTCTGGCTCTGCTCAGGTCAGTCGAATATGGAGTTTAAAGTCAGGCAGTCCATCAATGCCAGATATGAAATTCACCGGGCAAATAATCCTCTGATACGTCAGCTTAATGTTCCAAAAAAATTAAGTTTTCAACCAGAGCGATGGATAGACTCCACCAGATGGGTCATTTCGTCACCGCAAACAACTGGAGAATTTACTGCCGTCGGATATTTTTTTGCGACAGATATTTATGAACGGCTGCATGTTCCCATCGGGTTGATCAACGACAACTGGGGCGGTTCACAGGTGGAAAGCTGGATCAGCAGAGATGCTATGATGTCGTCGGAGGTTTTGAAAGAATATGCCGGACAAATGCCAGACAATTGGAAGGAGACTAATGTCAGGGCAGAAAAAAAATTCCTGGACACCCTGGAAAAACTTCATTACGGTAAAATGCCGGATGCTGATGAGTCTGCGGTGCTCAAAGATGATTATACATTTACCGGGTGGATGCCTTCCACCGTCCCGACGGTTTGGGACTGGATCGGCCTGCCAGCCTACCGGGGTGAAGGATATATGGTAAAAGAAATCAACCTGGATTCCAACCAGGCGGCAATGCCCTCCATATTGAGCCTGGGTACATACGATGCCCGGTTCAGTTGGTTTATTAACGGAAAACCGTTGTCTAAATCCACTGATAGGGACGTACTGATTTCATTACCACCGAATATCTGGAAGCCAGGTAGAAATGTTCTTCTCCTTACAATCGGCGACGAGCCGGTCCCGGATGGGATGGGCGTGGGTGTTCACGGCGAGAACGATCGTCTCTATATCGACTTTGACGGGGAGAAAATCTCCCTGGCCGACGACAAATGGAGGATGATGCCGAGGTTGGATATGCCACATCACTACACGAATTGGATGAACAGTGAAGGCACCATTATTTACAACGCGATGATTCACCCCATCATTCCAGTTTCCATCCGCGGCGTTTTATGGTACCAGGGAGAATCCAATACCGACCGTGCTTTTGAATATGGCAAAACATTCCCGCTGATGATAGAAAGCTGGAGAAAGGAATGGAACGATCCATTCCCGTTTTTGTTTGTACAGCTTGCGAGCTTCGGTTCGAATGAATCCAGTAACGCCGGAAACAAATGGGCCGAACTGAGGGAATCACAAACGCAGACTCTTCGGTTACCCGGGACCGGTATGGCGGTTACAACAGATATTGGTGATCCGAAGGATGTTCACCCTAAAAATAAACGGGAAGTGGGTCGCCGGCTCGCAGCCATTGCATTGAATGATGTATACGGATTGAAACAGACATGCAACGGACCCGTTTATGATTCTGTTTCGTTTTCAAACGGGAAAGCGCTTTTGTTTTTTACATCGGAGGGCAGGGGGCTGATGGCAAAAGACAAATATGGATATCTAAGGGGATTTGAAATGGCGGGCGTGGACCGGAAATTTTATTTGGCACATGCATTTATACAGGGCAACCATGTGGTAGTAAGCACAGATGAGGTTACAAACCCTGTGGCTGTGAGGTATGGATGGGCGAATGCGCCGGAAGATATTAATCTATATAACCTGGATGGATTTCCGGCCCCACCGTTCAGAACGGATAAGTGGCCTTTGGTAACTGAATCTGCGGGATTTTATAAAAAGTAATTTTTCCATCCGGTGTCGATGCCTGTGTAGAATGTAATTGTAATGGCGTGCACGTGAAAAATTTATTTATCAGCTGTAAATGATTCTATCCCGTTCACCACTGTGAGCAGGATTTTTGTATCCCGGATATTTTCAGGGGCAATCGAAAAAAGATTTTCAGAGAGTACCGTAAAATCCGCGAACATTCCCGCCTTTAATTTCCCGGTTTTATTTTCCAGGAATCCGGCATAGGCATTGTTCACAGTGTAACAACGCAAAGCCTGTTCTACTGAAATTTTCTGATCCGGAAACCATCCACCTGGATTTTTATCGTCCAGGGTACGTCTTGTAACGGCCGCGTAAATACCGGCAATCGGGTCAAGGGGCGCCACCGTCCAGTCTGATCCGAATGTGAGATTGGCGCCCGTTACTAGCAGTGACTTAAAAACATAGGTTCCTTTCAGCCTGGTACTGTCCAGCCTTTTCGCCGCCCATTTTCCATCGTCGATAGCGTGAAATGGTTGCATGGAGGGAATGATTTTGAGTTTTGCAAAACGCCCGATCGCATCTGGTGTAAGATGTTGTGCATGTTCCACCCGGAACCGGTGATCCATGGTTGGGCGCAGGTTTTCTGCTTCTTCATAGACATTCAGTATCCAGTCGTTCGCATGATCTCCTATGGCATGCGTCGCAATGTGAAGCCCGGCTGAATCTGCCTGCAATATCCATTTTTTTAATAGTATTGTATCGGTGACTTGTAGTCCGGTGGATTGAGGCGCGTCGAGATAAGGTTTGTAAAACCAGGCAGTCGTGGAACCCAGGGAACCATCCACAAATCCCTTTAGGCCACCCCAATGTAACCGGTCATTTCCCCACCCGTTTTTCTTTACGAATGAATCCAGTTTCTGCCATGTCCGGATGGCCACAAAAGAATAGATCCGGATGGGTAATTTCCGCGCTGCTTCCGCCCGTCGATAGGTAGCCATATCAATCCATCCGCCATAACTTCCCATATCATGCACCTGGGTAAGGCCATGCGACAATGCATGCTTGCAGGCTCGTTGCAACGCTTCATCCAGCTCATTTTCCGTCTGATCCTGAACAACCTTAAAAACAAGGGCGGTTGCTTCATCGCGTAAAATACCGGTTGGCTCGCCGGTCTTCAGATCCCTCACTATTTCTCCACCCGGTGGATTGGGCGTACTCTTCGTAATACCTGCGAGTTTTAACGCGATTGAATTCGCGAGACCCATATGTCCGTCGTACCGGCTGATAAAAACAGGATGTTCTCCGCTGATGCTGTCAATCCATTCCCGGCTGGGCAGCTGTCCGCCCCATGCTTCATGATCCCAGTTACCACCTTTGATCCAGTTGCTGCCCTTTGCGGAATCTGTATAGTGACGGAAAACTGAAATAAATTCCTCTTTTGATTTTGTATTTCGCAAATTTAGATTCGCGAGAAAATATCCGCCTTCCAGGAAGTGGGTGTGATTGTCAATGAACCCCGGTACGAGCATCCTTCCCTGCAGATCTATAATCACCGTTTGACTTCCCGACCACGACTGATAGTCATTTCCGACATATAATATTACTGAGTCTTTAATAGCTATGGCTGTCGCTTCCGGGTTTAAGGAATCTCCGGTCCATATTTTTGCGTGGATATAAATTCGATCCGCTACGGGATGGTGCCTGCAACTGTTAAGAGCGAAAAAAGCGAAAAACAGCGAAACCCAAAGGCAGATTTTCATGCTATACATAATTATGTATCTAATATAGGATTAATCAGGGAGCCAGGTCCGGTTTCGATTTTAAATGATTATCTTAATCGGATAATAAAAATTCCTTCAATAGTGCCCGCAAAACAGTCGAAACGAATTTGGATATAACAGAAACGATGGCGCAAATATTTCAAATGTCAAAATAATTTCAATAACTTCAATCCATGACGATCGCAGCTGTATACAGCTGCTTTTTCTATTTTTATCAGTCAAATTACTTTTATGGTTTCCCGGAATTTATTGGATCTGTATGAAGGGCAACCGGGGTTTTGGGATGAAATGGGGAAGGGCCCCGATTTCCGCGATCCCTACAGGCATGTGCTTCATGCCCTTAGGCAACTTGATGTTCCGAGCCTACAACAAAAGGAAAAGCTCGCCAGCGAGTTATTCATGAACCAGGGCATCACGTTTACGGTGTATAACGATGATGCGGGTATAGAACGGATATTTCCATTTGATATCATTCCCCGCGTGCTGACGGGCGACGAATGGAAGCATATAGAAGATGGTCTTAAACAAAGGCTGAAGGCTTTGAACCTTTTCCTGAAAGACGTCTACTCGGAACAAAATATCATCAACGATAAAATTATTCCAGCCGAACTGATCGCTTCCTGCCCACATTATATGCGGGAAGTGGCCGGTATCCAGGTTCCCCATGATATTTTTATACATATTTCCGGGATCGACCTGATCCGCGGCGATAACGGCGTTTTTTATGTGCTTGAAGATAATCTCAGAACTCCATCGGGTGTTTCTTATATGTTGGAAAACCGCGAAATAACCAAACGTCTGTTCCCGGAACTGGTGGCAGGTTCCCGCGTCCGGCGGGTGAGCAATTATCCATTACTGCTACATGAGATCCTGCTTTCGCTCTCGCCCGCCCAGATCTCCAATCCCGAAGTCGTATTGCTGACGCCGGGTATTTATAATTCTGCCTACTATGAACACACTTTCCTGGCCAGACAGATGGGTATTCCGCTAGTAGAAGGGCGGGATTTGGTGGTGGATAATCACAAAGTATATATGAAAACCACGCAGGGACTGGTGCAGGTGAATGTGATCTATCGCAGGGTAGATGACGATTATCTGGATCCTCTTATATTTAAACCCGACAGTGCGCTGGGTGTGCCCGGACTGATGGCAGCGTACCGGAAAGGAACTGTAGCCATAGTAAACGCTGTGGGCAACGGTGTTGCGGACGATAAGGCCATTTATGCGTTTGTGCCGGCCATGATCAGGTATTATCTGAATGAGGAACCGCTACTACCGAATGTAGAAACATATGAGATGAGTAGCGCCGACACACGCGAATATGTTTTCGATAACCTGGAAAGAATGGTCATTAAAAGAACTAATCAATCCGGTGGCTATGGGATGATTATGGGTAATAAAGTTAGTGAGCAGGAATGGACAAAGGCAAAGAAAGAAATTGAAGCCGATCCCAGGAGTTTTATTGCCCAGCCAATCATTAATCTTTCTACAGCTCCATGTTTTATTGACGGAAAATTTGAAGGAAGGCATGTTGATTTGCGTCCCTATGCTTTATGCGGACCGTCGGGAATACAGATTGTACCAGGCGGATTGACCCGCGTTGCTTTAAGAAAGGGTTCGTTAATCGTAAACTCCTCCCAGGGCGGTGGCAGTAAAGATACATGGGTCATTGATTAAAATGGAACATACATGTTAAGCAGAATTGCAGACTCGCTTTTTTGGCTGAACCGATATATGGAAAGGGCCGATGGCATGTTACGCCTTGCCGCGACTCATTATATATTATCGCTTGATAAGGATGTCAGCGGAACCGCCACCTGGATGTCTGTGATGGAAATATTTACTGATTCCGATGAGGATTTCCTGAGGTCCATAGAAAATAATACAGAAGAATGCCTCAAGCTGTTGTTGATTGATTCAACAAATACCAATTGCCTGAAGACACTTGTAAACAGAGCGCGGGAAAATGCACGCGGTGTGCAGGATCATATTACAAAAGAAGTCTGGGAAGAAGTAAACCAAATGTACCACCTCGTGAATCAACCGGCGCTGGAACAGAAAATCGACTCCTTTCTCGGGCTGGAAGTGATGGAGCCACTAATCAAACATACCGTGATGTATGCGGGTATCACGGATATCACCATGCCGCGGGGAACCGGCTGGTGTTTTATGAACCTCGGAAAATATATCGAACGTTGTCTTCAAACCATTGCCTTTACCGAAGCCCAGCTGGAGATTACTCATTTCAGTGAAGCAGATACAAACGACCTGTTGCAATGGAAATATTTATTATTCAGCTTGTCAGGTTACGAGCTTCACCTGAAAACTTACCGCAGCTCAAACCACAACTACAATGTATTGCACCAGGTTCTGATCAACGAGAACTTCCCGCGTTCTGTGACTTATTCACTGCAAAGGATAGAACATTACCTGAACAAAGTGATCGGGAATAATATCACCGAGGAAAGAGCAGCCCTGGTGCGCATCTTCGGGCGCCTCTTCAGCAGGGTACGATGGATGGAACTGGATTCGCTGAATAAAGAAACGGTTCCTGTTTTTTTCGAAGAGATCAAAGCTGAACTGGTTGAGTTTAACAAAAAAGTGGTACAACATTTTTTCTCCTATTCTTAGGTACATGCCGGTATTCAAAATTCTGCACATCACGAAATACGAATATGACAGGCCGGTCCAGGAAAGCATGAATGAAATAAAAATCTTCCCGGTAATTTCACCGGAGCAGGAAGTATTGCAACATGACCTGGATATCACCGGACATCCCGACGTACTGACTTTTTTTGACTACTGGGGAAATAAAACCGGCGTCTTTAATCTTCTTCCCCCACACAAAGAGCTGATCATAAATAGCAGGCTCCTCGTAAGTACGAAGAATGGCGATGACCTTCGCGTCAATTTTGTGAGTGTATTCAATGAACTGAAAGACGAGATACAGGATAGTTTAAAAATGATCGAACTCGCGCGACCGGATTATATTAAAAGCCGTTCACAGATTGATGCAATCGCCCGGATGGTGTATAGTCCTGACGATTCCGTTGCGATTACTATCAAAAATTGCAGTGATTATATTTTCGAACATTTCAATTATATCAAGGGCATAACGAATATTGAAACGACGATCGACGAAATCCTGGAGCAAAAAGCCGGCGTCTGCCAGGACTTTGCGCACCTCATGTTACAGATTCTTCGAGTGCTGAAAATCCCCAGTCGTTATGTAAGCGGATATATATGCCCGAACCGGCGGGGTCTTAGGGGAGAGGGTGCAACACATGCATGGGTGGAAGCACTGGTACCTCGGTTTGGATGGGCAGGTATCGACCCGACGAATAATGTCTGGGTAACAAATACCCATGTCAAACTCGCTACGGGCCGGCATTTTTCGGATTGCAGTCCCGTCCGCGGATCATTTCACGGATCTTCCAGTCAACAATTATCCGTATTCGTATCGGTGGACTATGAAGACGGCCAGATAGTTGAGGAGCTGAATACTGTTGAGCCAATGAAGAAGCCCACCGGTTTAGAAAATCCGAATGCCTCACAGGTCGCACAGCAGTAGTTTTCTAAAACCCCCCTATTTTTCCCCCGCCGCAAAAAATTTAATCCACTGAGGTTCTGTCAACTTTCTCTATTTTTCATTAACCATCTACAATAAATAATTAGCAATTAACATGAAATTTCTCCTGCTCATTGCCCTAACCCTGCTTTCCCATTACGCCATTTCGCAAACCACAATTCAACTCGTTGCGTCCGATACACCGCGTGTTTTTGCTCCAGGCATTGTGTCAGACGGATTTTCAAACCGGGATATGGCCATATCGCCCGACGGTAACGACTTATTGTATACTCTGCAGTGGTCGTACGGGTTGTTCTCCGTGATTCTTCACTCGAAGAAAATAAACGGAGCGTGGTCAAAACCGGATACAGCCTGGTTTTCCGGGCGCTTTAATGACCTGGAACCGGCCTATTCTCCCGATGGCAATACAATTTTTTTTACGTCCAACCGCCCGTTGGCAGCCGCCGATACAGCTAAGGACTATGACATCTGGTTCCTGCAAAAAAAAGCAGGTGGCTGGGATGGCCCTTTCAATATGGGCCCGCTGATCAATACCGTAAAGGACGAATTCTATCCATCGGTTGCGAGGAATGGAAACCTGTATTTCACGCGTGATAACGGAGACGAAAAAGATGATATATTTTTCTCCGTGTTCAAAGATGGAAAATACCAATTACCGGTAGCAATGCCCGCTGCAGTCAATTCGAAAAGCTATGATTTCAATTCCTTTATAGATCCCGACGAAAATTTTATCATTTTTTCTTCATACAAACGAGATGATGACCTGGGTGGTGGCGATTTGTATTATAGCCTCCATAAGAACGGTTCCTGGTTACCCGCCGTGCATTTTGGAAAGGGGATCAATTCTTCGTCTCTTGACTATTCCCCGTTTGTAAGCGCAGATCATCAATATTTTTTCTTCACGAGTAAAAGACATCTGATCAGCTTTCCTTTTCCGCAGGCTAAATCCTTTTCGGAAATAAGCCAGGTGTTGAACTCCTATGGAAACGGGAATGATGACATCTATATCATGAATTTCCGCACGATCGGGGAGATGATGAAGTAATTTTTGTCAAATAGTCGATAATTTTGTCAATTAAGAATTTCAAAATTAATTTTCAAATTTCCAAATTCAAAATGCCGGGACGCTCATTTAAATCAATATATCCCTTCACACAGGAACTGATCGCCGAATATCCGTTGATGAACGATAACCAGCTGAGCCGTGCAATCAGCGATGCATCCGATGCTTTTGCGCGATGGAGGAAATATAGTTTCTCCGGAAGAAGCGTGATAATGAAGAATGTGGCAGTGATTTTGCGCCGCGACCAGGAGAAGCTGGCAACTCTCATCACACGTGAAATGGGTAAAGTGATCGCGGAATCAAAAGCAGAAGTGGAAAAATGCGCCATGACTGCAGAATACTATGCCGGTCATGCGGAGACATTACTAAAGGATGAGCCGTTGGAATCTGATTATTCCAAAAGTTTCATCGTTTACGAGCCCGTCGGCGTGGTATTGGGAATAATGCCGTGGAATTTTCCGTTCTGGCAGGTATTCAGATACGCCGTTCCAACATTGATGGCTGGTAACACCACTTTACTGAAACACGCGCCCAATGTGTCAGGCTGCGCGCTCGCACTTGAAAAAATATTTTCCGAGGCAGGTGCACCCAAAGGCGTTTTCGCCAGCCTGATTGTCGATACCGACGATGTTGAAAAGATCATATCTTCCGATATTATACAGGGAGTTACACTTACAGGCAGCGAAAGAGCCGGCAGTTCAGTCGCCTCGCTTGCGGGTCGATATATAAAAAAATCCGTGATGGAACTCGGTGGTTCGGATGCCCTGATTGTACTTTCCGACGCCGATATGCCTTCCGCTGTTTCTGTGGCCCTTAATTCCCGCATGCAAAATGCCGGCCAGTCCTGCATTGCGGCCAAGCGGTTGATAATAGTGAAAGATGCCATGCCCGGATTTCTGCAAGCATTCATTCTAAAGACAAAAGCGCTCCGGCAGGGAGATCCCTTTGATGAAAGCACCAGCACGGGTCCAATGGCAAGACTGGATCTCGCTGAAGAGCTGGAGAGACAAATGAATCTTTCTTTAAAAATGGGTGCGAAGCTTGGATACGGTGGGGAAAGGAACGGATGCAATTTTAAACCCGCTGTTTTGCTGGATATTAAAAAAGGTATGCCTGCATATGAAGAAGAGACCTTCGGACCCCTCGCTGCCATCTTGGAAGCGAAAGATGAAGAAGATGCGATCCGTCTGGCCAACGATTCCCATTATGGACTGGCAGGCAGCATATGGACAAAAGACATTGAAAAAGGCATTGCACTGGCGAAAAAAATTGAATCTGGCTCCATTTATATCAATACGCTCGTAAAATCTGATCCTCATCTACCATTTGGCGGTATAAAAAAATCCGGTTATGGGAGAGAGCTGGGTAGGCACGGTATGTTAGAATTTGTAAACGTCAAAACTATTGCCGTAGCTCCTTAAAATAAGTTCTCGTTCCGGCCAGGAAAAGGTTACATTGCGACACTGGGATTTAAAGAATCATCAGCTCGGAAATTATTCCGGTGATTCGACGGTTCTTGCCTGCATGCAAACAGATCTTTGGGACAACATGATCCGGGGAAACCGGGATTCCTTTCTGGCAATTTATGAAAATCATTACCAGGCACTTTTCTCCTATGGATTCAGCCTGAGTGCCAATCGTGAATTGACCAAAGACTGTATCCAGGAACTCTTTACGGAAATCTGGAAAACCCGCGAAAAGCTAAACAAAAAAGTAAGCAACATCCGCTCCTATCTTTTTACCTGGTTACGACGCAATATTTTTCATGAACTTTCACGCCTCTCAGGCGAGCAAAATATATACAACCAGTTTGAAAGCTCGCTCACTAATATCTTGCCATACGAGGATCTCTTGATCGCTTTTCAACAAACGGAAGAAGACCGGTATAATCTCCAGTCTGCCATGAAAAGCCTAACAAAAAGCCAGCTCGAGATAATCCGGTTAAAATTTTTCGATAATCTCAGTTACGCGGAAATTGCAACGAAAACCTCACTCTCCATACGCACCATTTATAACCTGATCTACGAAGCTCTCAATCACCTGCGTGAATCCATGAACCTGCAGCGCGTCCATCCCTGAAATTGTCAGTTTATTCTCGCGATTTCAAATGTAGAAGGTGAATTTCCCCGAGATTGAAAAATATATTTTCAAAATACCCGGTAAATACGAACATATTCCCCCACTACCATATACAGTTGCCTTGCGTACCTGCAATTATCAAAGGGAATGAACAACGGGAACCTTGGCAATTACACATTTGAAGACTTAGTCACGGATGAATCGTTCATCAACTACTGCCTTCGCAACAACGTCGTGGACATAAAATTCTGGCAGGACTGGATCACCAGCCACCCTGGCAAAAAAAAATTAATAGAGAAGGCCGAGTATTATGTAAGGAATTTTTCACTGACCCTACCTGAAATGGAATACCAGGAAGAACTGGTAAAAATCACGAAGGTCATAGAGAATTCAAGGGGTGAACTTGCTTACAGGTCCATTGTAAGATTCCCGAACTGGAAGAATTCGATAAGACTTAGCGACAGCAAGGGAAGAAGTCTCAGCCTCCTGCTGCTTCCCGCACTGATTATTTTACTGGCCGGCGGATATTATTGGATGCAACATCAGCGTGCCGCCGTTTCTGACCTGGTTGAAAATTATAATGGAGGATCCGTGCCACTTGTTTTTACACTTCCTGATGGTTCTGTCATTACCCTTGCTCCGCATAGCGGATTGAATTACCCGTACAAATTTGATCCGGTTATAAGAAAGGTTTACCTGAATGGTGAGGCTTCGTTTCATGTAACGGCAGATTCGGCCCATCCGTTTAAAGTATATCAGGACGATGTGGTGGCAACCGTTCTGGGAACAATATTCAATATCCGGAAAGAACATCGGGACTCTGTTGTGGTAATTGAATTGATCAAAGGCAGGTTAGAGGTTGAAATCGCGGGTTCCCAGTCAATTCCCGGGCAGTCTATCTTTTTACTTCCGAACGAAAGAGTGATCTATTCCAAGTATCGCAGGGAAATATCGAAAGAGAAATGGCAGTTGGAAGACGGTCCGTAATAGGCATTTCACTTTTATTGATACTATCCTTTAAAAATGAAAAGCGCCCTTAGGTCAGGGCCGGGGGGCTTTTATAAAAGAAATATTTTATTTTGATGTGATGAGCAGGGGCTGGAACAACGTTTTCTTAAGCCGCGCTCTTCCGATAAACTGGTTGCCATTGATCCTGCTGAATTCTGTCGGAAAAATCATCATCTCCTCTTCCCTTGTATCAAATAGAAGTTCCTTACTCAGGTTACCGGCGTTATCAATCTTTGATACAACCACCTGCCCGCCGAAACCGTCAATATGATATTTGGGCACTTCTTCTTCCCTGATGTACATATTTTTCAGGTTATCAAGGTAGAGGAAATAATATCCCGATGTATCACTGATCAGCTTATATCCCATAGTTCCCCGGCCGACACTCCCTTTCTGTCTCTTAGGGATCTTGCGCAGCCACTGGTATTCCCCGTTAGCACTGATCTTGGAGCCGAGTATGTCCTCATAATAATATGTAACGGAATAGTGCCAGTAACCATTGGCATAATAGGAATTATCTTCGATATGGAATTCCTCACAGCCTATGAAGATACTGCCATCTGTTTCCACTATCACATCCCGGACTTTAAGGTTCGGACTCTCATAGTCATCCTTATTTTCCATTCTGCGTTTGCTTCGCGCCGATTCAAATTTCTCCAATTCGGCTTTTGGAAATTGATAATACCCGTTTTTGTACTTTACAATTTTCCCGTCCGCGTCCATAGATGCCAGGAAGATTCCGTCCGTGCCATTCCCCTTTGATTTTTTACTATAGGTGCACGCGATGATCATCTCATGCGCAGAATTTTCAATCAGTGTTGCTTCCTTAATAAAATTCTCGTCAACCGCGATGGGCGTAATGGCAATATTTTTATTTTCTTTCGAAAATTTGAACACTTCGTAATGATAGGCTGGTTTACCTGTTGACTTATCCCTTTCTTTCCGGCTATCACTGTCGTATACTTTCACGAGCATATAGGCATTGCCTTTGGAATCCACCGAGAAATCGGTATTATCCATAGTGGCTTCGGTATAGGGCATTTTATATTCAGCGCCCCAGAGTTTGACAAGATTCTCATCGAAAACCTGGAACCCGATTTTATCATAATTTTTCTTATCATTTCTCACTTCCGGAGTCAGCCGGTAGCTGATGAGGAGTTTTTTCCTGTCCGCATCATAGTTATACTGATATTTTTCGGTTGTCTTATAATTATATAGCAACCCGGCGTGGGTGAACTGGCCGACAATCTTCGTGGTTTCAAAAAGTTTGTGGTTGGATTCTGAAATCTTCCCTTTGGCCACGTCGATCTGGTCGTAGTAAATCACTTCGTTATCACCTTTTTTATCCCAGTCGCTGTGTAGCCAGTAATAATGACCATTGTTGAAGTCAACAACGAGTTCGCTG
>Ga0209838_1000005_pt1 | contig 30833 bp, 20 predicted proteins | sample OrgsoiDNA2013047_FD_185797 | JGI IMG/M metagenome (GOLD analysis project Ga0209838, IMG submission 185797) | Permafrost soil microbial communities from the Arctic, to analyse light accelerated degradation of dissolved organic matter (DOM) -... | ecosystem: Environmental > Terrestrial > Soil >... | reverse complement strand
GATTCAAGACCCTGTTTGAACTCATCCGGGCAAATCTGCCGGGCGAGAATATTGTATATGTTTCCATAAAAGGAAGCCCGAGCCGGATTCAGTACAGGGAAAAAATCGAGAAAGCCAATCTCCTGATTCAAACATATCTTTCCCTGCAGCAACACGCTGTTTTTATAGATGTGTTTCATAAGATGCTGAATCCCGACGGTTCGTTCATGACGGATATTTTTCTGGAAGACATGCTTCACATGAATGCAAAGGGATATGCCATCTGGCAAAAAGCGATTGCTCCATATTTATTAAAATAAACCAACATGAAAAAGTTTATAACGATTGTATTTGCGCTGGGGATTGCGGGAATCATCCGGGCACAGGATGCCAAAATGAATGCGTTCATCACCGATCTCATGAGTAAAATGACCGTTGATGAAAAGATCGGCCAACTCAACCTGGTAACACCCGGCGGTGCGGTTACAGGCTCGGTGGTGAGCAAAGGAGTGGATGATAAAATCCGGAAAGGCATGGTGGGTGGTCTGTTCGGAATTACAGGGCCGGATAAAGTGAGACAGGCGCAGGATATTGCGGTTAAAAATTCGCGTCTGCATATTCCACTGATTTTCGGACTGGATGTGATACACGGGCACAGAACGATATTTCCCATTCCACTCGGGCTCTCCTGTACCTGGGATACTGCCCTGATAGAAAAAAGCGCGCAGATTGCCGCCCGGGAAGCCAGTGCGGATGGACTGGCCTGGGCCTTTTCCCCCATGGTTGATATTGCCCGGGATCCACGCTGGGGAAGGGTTTCAGAAGGATCTGGGGAAGATCCTTATCTCGGGTCCTGTATCGCCGCTGCGATCGTAAAAGGATACCAGGGAAAAGATCTGAGTAATAATGAAACCGTGATGGCCTGCGTAAAACATTTTGCATTGTATGGCGGCGCCGAAGCAGGACGTGAATACAATACCGTTGATATGAGCCGCATAAAAATGTACCAGTATTATTTGCCGCCCTATAAGGCCGCGATTGATGCCGGCTCAGGATCGATCATGAGTTCCTTCAATGAAATCGACGGTATACCGGCCACGGGTAACCGATGGTTATTAACTGATCTTTTGCGGAACCAGTGGAAATTTAAAGGGATGGTCGTGTCCGATTATACGTCGCTCAGCGAAATGACGGCCCATGGCATGGGTAGCCTCTCCGAGGTTTCTGCACTCGCGCTGCATGCCGGTCTGGATATGGATATGGTGAGTGAAGGTTTTCTGATAACGCTTCGGCAAGATCTGCGGGAAAAAAAAATAACACAGAAAGAAATTGACCAGGCCTGTCGTCGCGTACTGGAAGCGAAATATAAACTGGGATTATTCACCGATCCCTACAACCGGATGAATAATGAAAGAGCGGCAAAAGAATTACTCTCTGAAGAAAACCGCAAGGCTGCGCGGGAAATTTCCGAGCATAGTTTTGTGCTGCTGAAAAATAATGATCAGCTGCTTCCTTTAAAAAAATCCGGCACCATCGCACTGATCGGGCCGCTGGCAGACAATCACCGCAATATGCTGGGAACCTGGAGTGTATCCGGCGATCCATCCAAGTCTGTTTCGGTGATGGAAGGAATAAAAAATGTGACCGGGACGGCCGTCAATATTCTATATGCCAAGGGCGCGAATATTTCGGATGACAGTATGCTCGTGAAACGCACCAATACGCTGGGTGTTGAAATAGACCCGGAGACAAGAACACCGGAGACTATGATAAACGAAGCGGTATCAACCGCGGAAAAAGCGGATGTGGTTATTGCAGTTTTAGGCGAAGCTGCGGACATGAGTGGTGAGTCGTCCAGCCGGAGTGATATCACGGTACCCGAAAGCCAGGAGAATTTATTAAAGGCGCTTGTTAAAACCGGGAAACCCGTTGTACTCGTGCTTTTCAATGGCAGGCCGTTGATCCTGAACTGGGAGAATCAGCATGTGAATTCCATATTAGATGCCTGGTTCGGAGGAACTGAAGCGGGTAACGCGATCGCTGATGTACTTTTCGGTAACTATAATCCGTCGGGTAAATTGTCCATGACATTTCCTGTGAGCCAGGGCCAGATCCCGATTTATTATAACGCAAAAAATACCGGGCGGCCGTATATGAACGATGGTGATTCGAAATTTAAATCTGATTACCTTGACATCACCAACGATCCGTTGTATCCGTTTGGTTACGGCCTGAGTTATACGACATTTTCTTACAGTCCGCTTTCCTTAACTCCTGCTCTGATTTCGCCCGCACAACCCATCACGGTGAAACTAACGGTCACCAATACCGGAGGATATGAGGGAGAAGAAACCGTTCAATTATATATCCGTGATATGGTGGCTTCTGTTACGCAGCCTGTGAAGGAGCTGAAGAAATTTCAGAAAGTCTGGCTGAAAAAAGGAGAGAGCCGGGAAGTCAGTTTTAAGCTAACTACGGAGGATTTAAAATATGTGAACAGTGACCTGAAATGGGTGTATGATGCAGGAGCATTCAAAATATTTGTCGGCGGTAATTCGCGCGACGTGATGGAAGCTGATCTTACAGGCACAGCACCAAAAACTGAAATGCCAAAAAGTTCGATATCTAAGATGCCGAAGAACTAAAAATGGACAACGTAAAAAATATCATCTTCGACCTTGGCGGTGTGATCATGGAAATCGATGTGAAGCAGACGCTGAATGCTTTCTCTGAACTGGGATTGAAAAACATCCATGAGATGTTCGGACATGGCTTCGCGGCTTCCTTTTTCAGTGATCATGAATCGGGAAAAATATCCGATGAGATATTCCTTGGAGAAATAAAAAAACTGCTTACGGGTGAAATCAGCGACGCAGCGGTGATCACTGCATGGAACGCCCTGTTGCTTTGTTTTCCGCCTGACCGGATAGCCCTGCTCCGGGATTTAAAATCCAGGTATCGTCTTTTCCTGTTTAGTAATACGAATGCCATTCATCAGAAGAAATTCAGAGAGATCTACCGGACTGCATTTCCGGGTAAGGGGGAACTGGAAGATCTTTTCGAAAAAGCCTATTATTCCCATTCCCTGGGTCACCGCAAGCCCGATAGTTCCGGTTTTGAGTTGATTATCAGGGATAATGGTCTCGATCCGAAGAAAACTCTTTTTGTAGACGACGCCCTGATTAATGTAGAAGGAGCCATCAGGGCAGGTTTAAAGGCCATTTATCTGCCGCCGGGTTTTTATATTACTGATATTAAGTGGTGAGCGCGGTTGGTTCTTACTTTACTTCCTCAAAATCAATGTATTCCCCGACTTTTGAAGATCCGGGTTTTGAAGCAGGCGGAGGCTCCGTCGGCCTTGCTCCGGTTGTACCATGACCCGGCTGTCCGTTTGGCTCCCGGTTCATATTCTGGAATTGTTGGCGCATGTGGCTGGTCGTGCGGAATAATGGGAACAGGAATCCGGCGATAAACCGGTAAACCAGGTAACCCAGTATAATGAGTACAAAAAGATTCATAAAGCACAAAATTAGGACAGCAGCGTCAAAATCACTGTTAAAACCTCGCGCGAATTTAAATACCTTATTTGGGAGGAATCGAATAAAACCGTTAAATTTGCAGCCGGTATAGTGAAACAAAAGGAAGGGAACGCAATCGTTCCCTTCTTCTTTTCATATGGATAAGGAAACCCAAATTGAAAGCATCCGGCAAATGATCTCCGGGATCCTGGAGGAGGAGCCGGTTTATTTTCTGGTGGACCTGAGGATCAAGCCGACGAATAATGTAAAGGTTTTCCTGGATGGCGATTCCGGAATTACCATAGAAAAGTGTGTGCAGATAAACCGGAAGCTTTATAAAAAACTGGAAGAATCGGCCATTTTTCCTTCGGGTGATTTTTCACTGGAAGTTTCATCGGCCGGCCTGGATGAACCGCTGAAATTATACCGGCAGTATAAAAAGAATATAGGCCGGAAAGTGGAGGTTCTTCTCCAGGATGGCAGTCAGAAAATAGGGAAACTGATGGAAGTGAATGAAGAGAGTATCGTAATGGAAATAACGGAAGGCGGCCATTCAAACGGAAAACTACCTTCCAGAAAAAAAGAAATCAGTTCGTTAAGTGTATTATTCAACAATATAAAATCAACCAAAATCCAGATTGTATTTTAGCTGGACAAAAAAAGAACGGTTATGGCAAGTATCAATTTAATCGAAGCTTTCCAGGACTTCAAGGAAGCCGAAAATATTGACCGGCCCACCATGATGAAAGTGGTGGAAGATGTTTTCAAAACCCTGCTGCGTAAAAAATACGGCAGTGATGAGAATTTTGACGTAATTGTGAACGCCGAAAAAGGTGATCTTGAAATCATGCGCAGGCGCACGATCGTGGAGAATGGGGCCGTGGAAGATCCGCTGGCGCAGATCGCGTACAGTGATGCCGTGAAACTGGAACCGGATTATGAAGTAGGAGAAGACCTGTATGAAGAAATCGAGATCCTGGATTTCGGCCGTCGTGCGATTCTTGCTGCAAAGCAAACGCTGGCAAGCCGTATCGGCGACCTGAAGAAGAATGTGCTGGTAAAGAAATATGGAGAGCGCATCGGTGAGATCATCAGCGCTGAAGTATACCAGGTTTGGAAAAAAGAAATATTACTGCTGGATGAAGAAGGCAATGAGCTGATTCTTCCCAAGTCAGAACAGATACCACAGGATTATTTTAAAAAAGGAGAAAGCATTCGTGCGGTTGTGAAAAAAGTGGACATGAAAAATAATTCTCCCGTGATTATCCTTTCCCGAACCAGTCCGCTGTTCCTGTCAAAACTTCTTGAAATTGAAGTGCCTGAAATATTCGACGGGCTGATCGTTATCAAAAAAATCGTCCGTGAACCGGGTGAAAGGGCCAAGGTAGCCGTGGAGTCGTATGACGACCGGATTGACCCGGTGGGTGCCTGTGTTGGTATGAAGGGAAGCCGCATCCATGGCATTGTGCGGGAACTCAAAAACGAAAATATAGACGTTATTAATTACACCAATAATATCCAGCTGTTGCTCCAGCGTTCATTGACGCCTTCCAAAATAACCAGCATGGATATAGACAGCGAAAAGATGCATGTGAATGTCTACCTAAAACCGGATCAGGTTTCGCTGGCGATCGGAAGAAAGGGCGTTAATATTAAATTGGCCCAGGAGTTGACGGGATATTCGATCGATGTGTTCCGCGATAACGAAGGAGAAACAACCGAATTTGATATCGACTTGGATGAATTCAGCGATGAAATCGAAACATGGATTATCGATGAACTGAAGAGGATTGGTTGCGATACGGCCCATAGTGTGCTGGATTTGTCGGTCGAAGAACTGGAACGCAGAACGGATCTGGAAAAGGAAACGATTGAAGAAGTTCGTCGTGTACTCAAAGAAGAATTCGAAAAAGAATAACCCTGAATCATGATTTTATGATCAAGGTTGTTCTTCATTATAAATTATTTATAACAGCATGACGACGGTCCATGGACGGACCGGCAGTTCATGGATTCAATTAATATGGCAGAAACGACAACACCACGTTTAATGGCAGCAGCCAAGGAATTCAATATCGGCAAGGAAACGCTGGTTGATTTCCTGGTCGGCAAGGGATTTCAAAAGGATGATCTGAAACCCACTGCAAAGCTGACCGATGATATGTACCGCTCCCTCCAGCAGGAATTTCAGGGAGATAAGGTTGCCAAGATCAAAAGTAACCAGATCGATCTTCCAAAAGGCAGCGTGGAGGCGAAACGTAAGAAAGAAGACGAGACCGTTCTATTCAGAAAGGATCCCAAAAAAATTATAAAGGAAGAACCTGTAGTTGAAGAGGTAAAGCCTGTAGTAAAAATAGAAGAACCGAAGAAAGAGCCGAAGAAAGAGCCGGAAATCGTCAAAATTGAAATACCGGATATCGAAGGGCCGAAAATAATCGACAAGATCGATTTGTCCACAATAGATTCTTCCACCCGGCCAAAGAAAACCGCTAAGAAAAAAGAGTCGGAGGAAAAACCGGTTGTACCGGAAGACAAAATAGTGGTCCCCGTTGTTCCTGAAGAAATTACGGTAGAAACAGAAGAAGCGGAGATTGAAAAGCCAGACGAGGCCAACATTGAAAATATACTGGTTGATAAGATCGAAGGACCCCGCATACTCGGAAAAATAGACCTGCCGGTTGAAACGGAAAAACCAAAACAGGCCGACGAAAAGAGAAAGCGGAAACGCATTCCCATCGAAAAAAGAGAAGGGGGTGGTGTAACCAAACCATCCGGTAACGGTGTTCCGGTTCAACGGGATCCGACGAGACCAAGCAGCGGTGCGAAACCCATTCTGCGGCGCGATTTGCGATCACCCGCCAGCAGCACAAACCGCAGCACCGCCAGTCCGCGTGATCAGAAGGAAATAGACAAAAAAGAGATACAGGAAAAGATACGCGAAACGCAGGCCAAGCTGGCCGGCACCGGTGGGCGCGGAAGAGGATCTAAGGCAAAGTACCGGCGCGCAAGACGGGAAGAAAATGCGGAACAAAGCGGCAGTGAGCAGCAGGAAAGCACCAAACTCCAGGTTACTGAGTTCATCAGCGTAAGCGAACTGGCCAACCTGATTGACGTGAGTTATGCAGATATCATCAGCAAATGTATGAGCCTGGGAATGATGGTATCCATCAATCAGCGTCTCGAAGCAGATGTGATCGAACTGGTTGCCGGTGAATTTGGATTTACGGTGGAATTCATCGGAATCGATGATGCCCTTGAACTCGAAGAAGATGAAATTATCGACGGACCGGAAGACCTGGTTCCCCGATCACCCGTGGTAACCATCATGGGTCATGTGGATCATGGTAAAACCTCCCTGCTGGATTTTATCCGCGAAGCCAACGTGGTTGCGGGAGAAGCCGGTGGTATCACCCAACATATCGGCGCTTACCAGGTGACGACGGCCAATGGTAAAAAGATCACCTTCCTCGATACACCCGGTCATGAAGCATTTACGGCTATGCGTGCGCGTGGTGCCAAAGCAGCCGATATTGCTATCATCGTTATCGCCGCGGATGACGCCATCATGCCGCAAACCAAGGAAGCCATATCGCATGCACAGGCTGCCAATCTCCCGATGGTTTTTGCCATCAACAAAATTGATAAGGAAGGGGCCAATCCCGAAAAAATAAAAGAACAGCTGGCGGGTATGAACCTGCTGGTAGAAGACTGGGGAGGTAAATACCAGAGCCAGGAAATTTCTGCGAAGAAAGGGCTGAATATAGACCTCTTACTTGAAAAGATCCTGCTGGAGGCTGAAATCCTCGATCTGAAATCCAATCCCAACCGGGAAGCATCAGGTACCGTCATTGAAGCCTCGCTCGACAAGGGCAGAGGATATGTGGCCACCGTACTGGTGCAGGGTGGTACGCTGAAAAGCGGGGATCTTGTGGTTTCGGGACAGTATTTTGGCCGTATCAAGGCGATGTTCAATGAAAGAAATAAGAAAATTGAGGATGCACCACCCTCCTCGCCGGTATTGTTACTGGGGCTGAACGGTGCGCCGCAGGCTGGTGAAAAATTTAAAGTATTTGCGGATGAAGGAGAAGCCAAGGAAACCGCCAACAGAAGAGGACAGCTGGCGCGTGAACAGGGCATCCGGACCAAAAAACATATTACACTGGACGAAATCGGACGCCGTCTTGCACTTGGGAACTTTAAGGAACTAAACCTCATCATCAAGGGTGACGTGGACGGATCCGTAGAAGCCCTCAGTGATTCCCTGCAAAAACTCTCTACTGAAGAGATCGCTGTACGCGTAGTGCACAAAGCAGTGGGCGCCATTACGGAAAGTGATGTGCTGCTGGCTACGGCGTCAGATGCCGTTGTAGTTGGTTTTAATGTTCGGGCATCCGTACAGGCTGCGAGACTTGCTGAGAATGAAGGCGTGCAGATCAAAACATATTCTATCATCTACAATGCCATTGAAGAGGTCAAGAGTGCGATGGAGGGAATGCTGGAACCCAAGATCCAGGAAAAAGTGGTGGCCAATGTTGAAATAAGAAATGTATTTAAGTTCGATAAAGCAACCGTCGCGGGTTGTTATGTACTCGACGGCAAAATATACAGGAATTCCAAAATCAGGCTGGTTCGTGATGGCATCGTGATCTATCCGGTAGGAGAAGGCGCAACAGCAGAACTCGCATCCCTGAAAAGGTTTAAGGACGACGCCAAAGAAGTGCCATCCGGAATGGAATGCGGTCTCGTCATCAAAAATTATACGGACTATCATGTAGGCGATATCGTTGAGGCGTATGAAGAGGAAGAAGTAAAAAGAACGCTGTAATGGTCAATGGTTAATTGTTAATTGTCAATGCACATAAGAATTAACAATTAACAATTAACAATTGACCATTAGAGAGCGTATTTTTGGACGTTTCAGATTCCCGATTATGAAAAAAATACTATCTGCTGCTTTCACTTTGCTGTTTGGCTTTTGCGCCATGGCGCAGCAAAAAGTAGTTGCTGATAAAATTGTTGGTATCGTAGGAGATAAGATCATTCTGAAATCCGAGATCTTCATTGCAAATGAAGACATGAAACGCCAGGGTGGACAGGAACAGGATGGCTGTGTTATCCTGGATGGCATGCTGGTTCAAAAAGCACTGGTCCTTCAGGCAGAAAAAGATTCCATTCCCGTTACGGAAGATGAGATTGATGCGGAGATCGATCAGAAAATCCGGTATTTCATATCCCAATACGGCAGTAAGGAAGCGCTTGAGCAGGTTGCAGGAAGAACGGTTTACCAGATGCGCGATGAATTTCGTCAACCCATCAAGGAACAGCGTATGGCCACGGGAATGCGCAATAAGATTGTGGAAGGTGTCAAGATAACGCCTTCAGAAGTCAAGGAGTTTTATGACAAGATCCCTAAGGACAGCCTGTTGTATTATGAATCTGAATTGCAGATCGGACAGATCGTCATTTATCCGAAGGCCAGCCGAGATATAGAGCTGCTCGCTTTGGATGAGCTGAACGGATACAAGACGGCCGTAGAAAACGGCAGCAGGAAATTTGAAACACTGGCTTCAGTCTATTCAGATGACCCGGGCAGTAAGGACAAGGGAGGGATGTACCAGATTAACAGACAGGAAAAACAATGGGATCCGGTATTCCTTGCAGCTGCGTTTCGTTTAAAAGACGGCCAGATTTCACCGGTCATAAAAACAAAGTTTGGTTATCATATCATACAGATGGTCAGCCGTAATGGTGATGATGCTGTTATCCGTCATATTCTCCGCATTCCCCAGATTACCGAAACAGAATCCGCACAGGCCATTGCTAAACTGGACTCTGTACGTCTATTGCTGGCAACCGGTTCTATCGGATTCGGTGAAGCGGTTGCAAAGTATAGTGATGATGAAAACGCGAAGTTCACGGCTGGTATCCTGATGGCCCACGACGGTTCAAACTATTTAAAAATTGACGAGCTGGATAAGGAAATGGTGCTTCTTCTAAAAAAAGCCGACCTGAACGCAGGCGAATATTCAAAACCGACCGTCTTTACAGATGAACGCGGCAAAAAAGGCGTTCGTATCATCTACCTGATCTCCAAATCAGACCCCCACCGGGAAAATCTGAAGGACGATTATAACCGCATTTCCCAGCGTGCGTTGGAACAAAAAAAGAATAAAGTGTTACAAACATGGTTTCAGGCCCGGATTTCCACTTATTACATCATGATTGACGGAGATTACAAGAATTGCGGCAATCTTTCAAAATGGCAAACCCGCCAGTTTACGAGCTCGAAATAGCTTTTTAAATACTCCCAAGCGAAGAAAAATCGGTCACAACTGTTTCAACTTTCAATCTGTTATAGTATATTACGAGTATATATCAAACAGTCGGTCACCAATCCAGTAAAGGCCACTAGAAAACCCCGGATATGATTAGTATTTTAATAGCGGATGACCACAAGCTGATCAGAGAGACATGGACTTACATTTTGAATCGCGATTCCCGGTTTAAGGTAATCGGATCTTGTTCGAATTCAGAGGAAGCTGTAAGGATGACAGAGCAAAAGCACCCGAATGTTGTGCTTATGGACATTAATATGGTCCCTTTTTCCGGGATCGAAGCCACCCGCCAAATCAAGGAAATCTCCCCGGAAACCCGCGTTATTGGTGTTACCATGCATTCCCAGCCCGCTTATGCTAAGAAAATGCTTCAGATTGGTGCCAGCGGATATGTTACTAAAAACTCCTCCAAAGAAGAAATGGTCACGGCCATACTGGAAGTTTCCAAGGGAAATAAGTTTGTCTGCGAGGAAATAAAAGACCTCATTTCCGAAACTACGGACGACAGCGCCATCCAATCGGCCATAAACACCCTTACCGAACGTGAAATGGACGTGATCAATCTGATCAGGCAGGGCAGTTCTTCCAAAGATATTTCCGTAAAACTGAACATATCCATAAAAACAGTGGAAGTACACCGCCATAACATCCTGAAAAAGCTCAGGCTGAAAAACGCAGCGTCGCTGATCCATTTTATGAATACCAGCACCATTCTGATTTAGTTTCCATCAACAGCATCCTCTCGTTTCTTCTTTCCCGCAAATCAACTACCTTTGCGCTTCACTTTCGTTCAAATGTCCTGAACCAGGCGGTTTTTGACATAAAAAACTGAAAACTGAGCGGCGGTCTCCAGGAGCGCCTAAAAAAAGAAAAAATTGAGCGACGAAATTAAACATGAATGCGGACTGGCATTCATCAGACTTCGCAAACCCTTCTCCTTTTATCTCCAAAAATATGGTACGGCATTGTATGGCTTAAACAAGCTCTACCTGGTCATGGAAAAACAGCATAACCGGGGTCAGGATGGTGCCGGTGTGGCTTCCGTGAAACTGAATATCGAACCCGGGCATCCGTTTCTTCACCGGTTGCGCAGTAATTCGAACCAACCCATCGCGGATATCTTTTCAAAAATTCACGAAGAGGTAAAGGACCTGGAAAAATATCAACCCGATATTTCCAAACACCCGGGGCTTTTAAAAGGGCATATTTCGGTGATGGGTGAATTGCTGCTTGGTCATCTCAGGTATGGCACACAGGGAAAAAATAATGTCGAGTTCTGTCACCCATTTATAAAAAGGGATACGATACCGGCCCGGAATCTCGCCATGGCGGGTAATTTCAACCTGGTGAATACAGATGAACTCTTTGCGCTGATCAATATGGAAGCCGGGGAATTTCAAAAGCAGAGCGACCTGGCTGCCATGATGGAAGTGATCCATCATTTCATCGTACAGGCTGATGAAGAGAAACCGATGGAGCTGGACCTTAAGAAAGTTTTGAAAAGAGCGCTTCCGCTGTTCGATGGCGGTTTTACGGTTGGCGGGCTCGTCGGCAATGGAGACGGATTTGTTTTCCGCGATGCACATGGGATACGTCCAGCTTACTATTTTGCCAATGAAGAAATTATTATTGCAGCGTCCGAGCGTTCCGCCATCCGGACTGTTTTCAACGTGGGAGAAAACGAAGTGCTGGAACTGATGCCGGGGACCGCGCTGATTTCAAAATCAGACGGCCGGTTTTCTGTAGAGCAGATCATTCCGGCAAAGGAACGGCGTGCCTGTAGTTTTGAACGTATTTATTTTTCCAGGGGTAGTGATGAAAAAATATATCGTGAAAGGATTGCACTGGGTTACAACCTGAGTGAACAAATCCTCAATTCCATCAACCACGATCTGAAGAACAGTATATTTTCCTTTATTCCCAATACTGCGGAAGTCGCATTCTACGGGATGTGGAAAGGGCTGGATGATTATCTGAAAAAAATAATGATCCAGCGGATCCTTTCGTGGGGCAATGATGTGACGGAAGAAAAACTTTCGCAAATGATCAACCGGAAAATCCGGATTGAAAAAATTGCCATCAAAGATGTTAAGATGCGTACGTTCATTACTGCCGATGCCAGTCGTAATGAAATGGTGCAGCACGTGTATGATATTACCTACGGTACGGTACAGAAAGATGTTGATACCCTGGTGGTGATCGACGATTCGATTGTACGGGGCACCACGCTCAGAGAAAGTATTGTGCGTATGCTGGCCAGGCTCGAACCAAAAAAAATTATCATTGTTTCTTCCGCCCCTCAGATCCGATATCCGGATTGTTATGGAATCGACATGAGCAAACTCGGTGATTTCATTGCGTTTAAAGCCGCTATAACGCTCATGCATGAGCGAGGAAAAGAAAAATGCCTGTCAGATATGTATGACCATTGCAAAGAACTGGACCGCATGGGACAATTACATACAGAAAATATCGTTCGGCAGGTTTATAAACCATTTACAACCCAGGAAATCTCCGACAAAATAGCCGAACTGATCACGCCTCCGGATATTCAAACACCCGTTCAGGTAATTTATCAGACCATAGAATCCCTTCACGAAGCCTGTCCCACGAATACCGGTGACTGGTATTTTACGGGTAATTATCCAACCCCCGGCGGCAATCGGGTTGTTAACCGCGCCTTTATCAATTACATGGACGGGAAGAATGTTCGCGGATACTAACGGGAAATGTAGAGAATATACAGAGTATACAGAATGTACAGAATATAGATAATTGCATTTACATTCCTACATTTCCATATTCCGTTCGTTTTTTACGTTCACTATATTCTCTACATTCTATATATTCTCTACATTCTGTACATTCTTTGTATCGTAAGATTTTCGGCAGTCAAAAAAAAGGGTCCCCCCAAACGGAGGGACCTCTAAAATGATTTCCTATGAAATTATATGTTTAGCCTTTGTGTTCAAGCAGATTGAAGAACTGATCCAGTTGTGGAAGGATCACGATTCTTGTGCGGCGGTTGGTGGAACGACCTTCTTTTGAATCGTTTGTCATCAAAGGAACCCATTCTCCACGACCGGCAGCAGTCATTTTTGCTGGTGGTATGCCATATGTTTTTGCGAGAATGCGAACAACAGAGGTTGCGCGTTTGCAGCTCAGGTCCCAGTTGTCAACCAATCCCGGATGTCCTCTCAAAGGAACATTATCTGTATTTCCTTCAACCATGAATTCAACATCGGGCTGGTTCTTCAGAACGGCAGCAACTTTAGCAAGAACGCCTTTAGCACCCTTGGTTACGTCAAAGCTTCCGCTTTTGAAAAGCATTTTGTCAGAAATATCAATGAAAACAACTCCCTTTTCAACCTTGATGTTGATGTCAGAATCATTTGCATTGCCTACAGCGCCTTTCAGGTTCATCACGAGTGCCATGTTCAGGGAATCCTTATGTGCCATGGCTGACTGCAGATCGCGTATGTAGGCATCCTTAGCGCCGATGTTATCCAAAGATTTCTTGATGCTCTCAGCCTGTGAACCGGAGATCACCGACATGTCTTCCAGTTGTTTCAGAGCCTGTGTGTTGTTTTCCCTGAGGAATGCAACCTGTTTATTTAGTTCGTCTATCTGTCCCTGTAAGCCTGTTTTTTGTTTTGTAAGATCCGCAGTCTGATCATTACAATTCTTCAGGTCGCCCTGGAGTTTTGCATATTCAGCGCTCAGTGAATCAAAGCGGCCCTGCATTTTGGCCTGCATCTCTTTAAATTTTTTGGTGCTTACGCAAGAGAACAGGAACAGTGAGGAAACAGCGAAAAGCAGAATGTACCTAAGCTTCATAAGAATCATTTTAATTAGAGTTAATTAATAAAAAAGCTAATTATATCGTATAGTATTAAAAATATATAACGCAGACAGCAATTGTTGTACCAATCCGTTGCCAGGGCTAATATTATTTAATAAATGCGGTTTTGATGAATACGAGATCGGGATGCATAAGGTAGGGCAAATAGCCTGAAAGCAGCTTTAGTCCGGCGAAGATATGAGAAAAATAAATTCCCATGCATTCTGTCCAGAAAATTATTTTGATCCTATTCCCTGATAAATGAATTGCTTAGCTTAGTTGCCAAATTTATCTGCATGAAATTTTCTTCATACGTATTCCTGCTGGCCTGTATCATTTTTACTTCCTGTAAACTGATGCATTCCGACCGGTCGGTACGCGATAACAGAGCTTTCGGGAGGGTGCTGAATGAGTATTATAACGACAGGATGAAATATTTTCCCCTGGAAGCGACCCAGAATGGAGATACCCGTTATAATGCAGAACTCCCGGTTGACTTTACGGATGGTTACCTGGATACCCTTCGTAATTTTTATGGACGTTACCTTGATAAGGTTCTTGTATTTGACCGGGATAAATTCAATCAGAACGACCAGATCAGTTATGATATTTTTACGCGGGAAATGAAAATGAATCTGGAAGGGATCGATCTGCACCTGGCGATCAACAATGCATTGATGCCAAATATCCAGTATATACCTTTTAACCAGTTTGAAGGTGTTCCCCTTTTATTTGGACAGATGGGCAGTGGTACCGGTATCCAGCCTTTTAAGACTGTGACAGACTATGATAACTGGCTAAAAAGAGCTGGCAAATTTCAGGCCTGGGCTGATAGCGCCATCGTTTATTTCAGACGGGGTTTGCAAAACGGGTATATACTTCCCCGATGTCTCGTCGAAAAAATGATTCCTGAAATGCAAAACATCGTTACACCGGATTTTACCAAAAGCATTTTTTACACGCCTGTGACGCTGATACCGGATTCTATCGGAGCAGCAGACAAAGCAAGGATAACGGCAGACATGTCCAAAATGATTACCGAAATATTACTACCCTCTTATAAAAAACTGGCTGATTTTCTGCAAAACGAATACCTGCCCAAAAGTCGCAGCAGCATTGGATTCAGTGAACTTCCAAACGGAACTAAATTATACCGTTACCTGATCCGTTACTGGACGACCACTGATAAACCGGCTGAAGAAATTTACCAGACCGGTCTTTCAGAAGTAAAAAGAATTATGGCTGAAATCGAATCAACAAAAGCTTCCACCGGTTTCCAGGGTAGTTTGCCGGCACTTTATGAATACATGAAGACGGATACCCGCTTCATGCCGTATAAAAAGCCGGAAGATGTGTTAAACGCATTCAGAAAGATCCAGTTGACCATTGACCCCAACCTAAAAAAACTTTTTGGCAGAACACCGAAAATGAAGTTTGAGATCCATCAGACCGAAGCGTTCCGTGCAGCCAGTGCCAGTGCGGAATATGCACAGGGAGATCCCGCCGGCACGAGACCCGGAATATTTTATGTGCCCATTATTGACGCCACTAAATTCTCAACCACGTCCGGCATGGAATCACTTTTTCTGCATGAAGCCATCCCCGGCCATCATTACCAGATGTCCCTGCAGATGGAAGATACGCTGTTGCCCAGTTTCCGGCGATTTGGCTGGTATGGCGCATACGGTGAGGGTTGGGCATTGTATTCAGAATCACTGGGTAAGGAGCTGGGCCTTTATACGGATCCATTTCAATACACTGCTGCTTTGGGAAATGAGATGCACCGGGCCATCCGGCTTGTGGTGGATGTGGCCATGCATCTTAAAAAAATGACGCGGGAACAGGCCATTCAATATATGATGGATAATGAAGCCATCAGTGAACAACGCGCCACGGCTGAAATCGAACGGTATATCGCTATCCCCGGTCAGGCTTTAAGTTATAAAACTGGCGCTTTGCTTATCCGCGAACTCAGAACGCGCTATACAAATGAATTGGGAGACAGATTCCATATCGCCGCATTCCACGATGAAGTATTAAAAGACGGTTGCATGCCGCTGGATGTTTTTGAAAGAAAAATGGATGTCTGGGAAATGGATCAGTAAATCTTTAATTTTCCTGCTTCATAAACCGGGAGCACATTGGCGAGATTGGGTTCCAGGCAATAACGGATATCTTTTTCCAGTCCGTAGGCCATTAACCGGTTATAGTGAGAAGCATTGTTTTCCTTCATAAATCCGTACAGGTCGCCCGCGGCTTTGTTATAAAGGTTGACCGCGATATGAGAAGCATCGCATTCAATCCTGAAATGTCCCCGTATTCTTTCTATCAACGCGCCGGCAAACAATGCGTCTTCGATATTGATCCGGTCCTTCCAGGCGGCGCAGGCCAGTATCACATTATTTTTTTGTTGAAAAAGATATTCCGTTACGGCGTCCAGGTTTGCAAAGGAGCCGGTGACAATCTCACGCGCTCCCTTTTCGAGGGCCATGTGCAGCAGCCGCGTACCATTGGTGGTAGTCAGCACCAGGATCTTCCCGCTTATAAATTCCCGGCTGTATTCAAATGGCGAATTTCCGTAACTAAGTCCTTCTGCGATCCTGCCATCCCGTTCACCTGCAGTAATACAATTAATCTGCCGACCCAGCTCAATACATTTTGCCACACTGTCAACCGGAACAATATACCGCGCGCCATTATACAGCGCGGTTGCAATCGTGGATGTGGCGCGCAACACGTCTATGATCACTACGGTCGCCTGTGCTGCATCATACAAATGCAATAAGGCCGGGGACAGGGATGTATTCAGGAAAGGTTTCGCATTCGGCATTATACAAAAATAAAATCCAATAAAATATTCCGTTACCGGAAAACCCGGTGCCGTTAAGAAACAAACGGAAGTTTGACAACACGGGCCTGTAAAAGTTTATCCCTGACTTTAATAAAAAATTTCGCATCGGGATTTGAATACGTATCACGAACATATCCCAGGCCGATCGCTTTATTTAAAGAAGGCGACTGTGTTCCGGAAGTAACTTCTCCAATTTGCATGCCTGAAAAATCTTTTATTTCATATCCGTGCCGGGGGATTCCTTTCTCCATCATTTCAAATCCAACCAGTTTTTTTTGAGTTCCCTGATTTTTTTTCTGTTCAATCATGTCGCGGCCGACAAATGATTTTGAAAACTTTGTGATCCAGCCCAGTCCGGCTTCGAGGGGAGAAGTTGTGTCGTTAATATCATTCCCGTATAAGCAATATCCCATTTCGAGCCTCAGGGTATCACGTGCAGCGAGTCCCGCGGGTTTAAGTCCAATTGATTTTCCGGCTTCGAAAATGGCATCCCAGATTTTATCAGGCGAGCCGTTTTTATCTTCAAAATATATTTCAACTCCTCCTGCTCCGGTATATCCTGTCGCGCTGATCAACACATTTTCTACACCGGCAAAACTTCCTTTTACAAAGCTATAGTACTTCAGGTTCATAAGATCCATGGAAGTTAGTGGCTGTAACAGGCGGGTAGCATTGGGTCCCTGTACAGCTAACAGACATGTTTTGGAAGAGATATCTTCTATATGAACACCACCCGTGTTATAACTGTGGATCCATTTCCAGTCTTTCTGGATATTGGATGCATTGACCACAAGCATGTACACTTCTTTTTCTTTTATGCAATAGACCAGCAGGTCATCTACAATACCACCCGATTCATTTGGAAGGCAGCTGTACTGGGCCTGACCATCTTTTAACTTGGACGCATCATTTGAGGTTACCCGTTGTATCAGGTCGAGGGACCCGGGTCCTTTCAGAATAAATTCACCCATATGACTGACATCAAATATGCCCGCATTATTACGCACAGCCAGGTGTTCATCATTGATTCCTGAATAGATGATCGGCATGTTATAACCGGCAAACTCAGCCATTTTTGCACCCAGTTCCAGGTGCTTATGTGTAAAGGGTGTGTTTTTCATGTGCCATTCGAAGTTTAAGAAACCGGACGCGAAATTAAAACTTGCAAGGCAGGCAACCAATAAATAATAAGGCCACCCCTGGGGATGGCCTTTCTTTCTTCTCTTTTTAGTTTAGCTCAGTCTGCTTAACAAAACCAGAGTGGAACCGGGATCTGTATTATCGGTTTCACTTTCATTTTTTACATCAGGCATTTTTACTGTTGTTGATTTGACTGTTTTTGATTTATGATAACGATATTCTCCATTTGGATTATCTTTTTTCTTATGAATGCTGTCCTGATTTAAATTCCTGTTCTGTCCTTCGTTGTCATCGTTATCAGACGGAGTATTTTTGTTGGTTCTTTCCAATCCGTTTTCCGTCATGATATATTCCACCTCGGTATTCCAGGAAGAATTATTATCATCCCTGTCATCCCAGTCGATGTCGATATTAATATTATCGACATTACGCCAATGACTGTTTACATTGAACCAGTGATAGTCATCCAGGTTTCTTTTCAGGAGAATTTTCTTGCCTACGGGCATTTCAATCACCAATAAAACCTGCTGATTCCGAAACTGCTGATCCGGTGTAATCGTAAATCCGCGTGCGAGCAGGATGAGGCTGTCTTTCTGCTGGATGGGGAAATCGATTCTGGAAGCCTGGCTGCGTGCTTCGGCAACAGTACGTCCCCTGCTGAATTTCTCGCGATGCAGGTACCAGCTGCTGTCTTTACTTTTGATCACATTGACCCGTACGGTATTCATCGTCACGCTGTCTTCCGTTACTTCAAAGAATGGCCCCTTGTGTTCCCAGTTAAATCCCATCCAGTCAGAATCGAAAAAAACCGGTCTGGAATCATCCATTTTGACGATCAACTTACCGTTGGAAGGAGCTGTTATGGCGACATCTTCATTTACGCCGGAACGTGTTCTGAAATGTGAGCTTACGGAAGCCATAAGAATAATAAAACTGATCAGCCCGATCACCCAGAGACTTCCGAAAATATAACCCAGGTAATTGCTGTTGCTCCGGGCGCCGATGATGCGGCGGATCAGCCAGGTTAACAAACCGATAACCGGTAACACCAGGAAAAGTATGAGAGTGCACCAGGCCATGATATTCTGCCAGAATCCATGGATAAAGTAATTCTTTAACGGAAGCACGCCAGCTCCTGTAAATATCAGTCCGATCAGTGCCATGACAAGAGCAAATGTTATTATAACAGAAATAAATAAAAAGAATGCTTTAAACAGAACGCCGATGGCGTGACCGATGCCACGTCGCGGAATGTTTACGGACGACATTTCTTTTCTCATGCTGCCTGATTTATCCTTCATTTCGTTTCCGAACTGTTCCGCTTTTTGTTTCATTTCGGCACCGACCACCGTGGCTTTTTGCCGAAACCCTTCGAGGTCGCTTTTTATGGTATTTTTTATAGATGCCAGGTCGATTTTTTCACCGCGCATTTCGAGTTTTTCAGATGCCGTTACGGCTTCCGGTAACACGATCCAGAGAATGATGTAGGTCACCAACAGGGTTCCACCAAAACCACCGGTAAAAAATACCGGACCGTCATAGTCAAACCAGGCATGCCGGAAAATAGAGGCCAGGGCGCCTATGATCAGCGGCAGGCAAAATATGACACGGGGAATCCACACTTCAATATTGAAATAAGCAGCCAGTCCGCTGGCCACGCCACCGACCACACGGTGGTCCGGATCCCGGTAGAGTCTTTTCTTGATATTTGTTATCATTGACTTTGGCGGAAGTACGATCCATAAAATAAAATACAGCAGGATCGCAGTTCCAAAACTTCCGAGAATCAGTACGGCATATATGATGCGCATAACGGAAGGATCTATTTTAAGATAGGCCGCCAGACCACCGCATACACCAGCAATCATCTTGTCGTTTTCAGAACGGTACAATCTGCGGCTCGTTTCTGTTGTTGTTTCTTCTGCATAAGAAGATTGTGTTCCAGAGCCCGTGCCCGTTGTTTTTTCATCCTGATCAAAATCTTCAGGATGACCCATGCTGTTGATAATTTCTTCGACGTCGGCATCTGTTATACAGGTTGCGCCTTTTTTTAGACGGTCTGAAAAAAGTTCCGCGAAACGGTTCTCAATGTCGTTGACGATTTCGTCGCCGCCTTCTTCACCCGCAAAGTGATTTTTCAAACTCTCAACGTACTTGCGTAAAATATCATAAGCTGTTTCTTCAATCGGGATGACCCGGCTGTGAAAGTTTATGTTGATGATCTTTTTCATTGTATGCTAATTTGGAGATTGTTAAGGTTTGATTATGGATTTTCAGATATTTTCTCACTTTTATTGGCGAGTGCGTCAACAGCGTTGGCAAGTTCCTTCCAGGTTGTTTCGAGTTCCCTGTAAAAGGCCAGCCCTTTTTCTGTAAGGGAAAAATATTTCCGGGGAGGCCCTGAATTGCTTTCCACCCAGCGATAGGTAAGCATCTCCGCATTTTTCAATCTGGTAAGTAGAGGGTAAAGGGTTCCTTCCAGGATATTCAGGTTCGCAGATTTCATTTCTTCTACGATATCGGAGGGATATGCTTCTCCCCGGCGAATGATGGAGAGTATACAGAATTCCAGGATCCCTTTTCTCATCTGGCTCTGTGTATTTTCTATGTTCATTTTTCTTACGTTTTAGGTAGATGAATTCCCATCTGCCATACAAATATAGGAATAATCTAGTACTATGCAAAACAAAGTACCATAGAAGGTCAATAATCTTTTATGTCAGTTATTGATTAGGATGTAACCTATTATAAATGAGATATTTACAGACCCATGAATGATTTAGGATCATTTTGAAAAAGGATGAGCGGTAATTTTTGACGATAAGTGACTCGAAGGTCAGGCATCCGTTTTTCTAAAATTCAGCATTTTTCGGTGTTCTTGGAAATGGAATGACATCCCTGATATTGGTCATTCCTGTTACAAACTGAACCAAACGTTCGAAACCGAGGCCAAAACCGGCATGGGGAACCGTTCCAAAGCGCCGGGTGTCCAGATACCACCACATTTGCTCAACAGGTAAGTGCATTTCGCGCATCCTTTTTTCCAAAACATCGATGCGCTCTTCCCTTTGCGAACCACCTACGATTTCGCCAATACCCGGCGCCAGGATATCCATGGCAGCCACCGTTTTGCCGTCGTCATTCTGCCTCATGTAAAAGGCCTTAATTTCTTTCGGATAATTTGAAACAATTACTGGTTTTTTAAAATGCTTTTCCACCAGCCAGCGTTCATGTTCACTTTGGAGGTCAACACCCCAGGAGAGATCGTATTTGAACTTTTTCTTTTTGTATGGAGCAGATTGCAGCAGGATGTCAACAGCCTCGGTATAGGTTATCCGTTCAAAGTCCTGGCTCGCCATCCCCTCCAGCTTCTCAATTAACCCACTATCACTACGGTCCGCCTGTGGTTTCTGTTTTTCTTCCTCCGCCAGCCGCTGGTCGAGGAATTCGAGATCGGCCTGATTATTTTGAAGAACATGATTAACCAGGTATCGAATAAATGATTCAGCCAGATTCATATTGTCTTCCAGATCGTAAAAGGCGGCTTCCGGTTCGATCATCCAGAACTCAGCCAGATGCCGGGTGGTATTTGAATTTTCAGCACGAAATGTAGGTCCGAATGTGTATATCTCAGCAAATCCCATCGCTGCGAGCTCGCCTTCGAGTTGTCCGCTTACCGTAAGGTTGGTAGGACGGCCAAAAAAATCTTCTTTAAAATTCACCTCTCCCTGTTCATTCCTCGGCGTCTGATCGAAGGGCAGCGTGGTCACTTTGAACATTTCACCTGCACCTTCCGCATCGGAAGCTGTTATGATCGGGGTATGCAGATATACGAAACCGCGGTCGTTAAAAAACTGGTGTACGGCGAAAGCGAGTACATGTCTGAGTCGAAAAACTGATCCGAACGTATTCGTCCTGAACCTGAGATGGGCGATTTCGCGCAAAAATTCAAGACTGTGCTTTTTTGGCTGGAGGGGGAACTTTTCGGGATCGCTTACACCCAGAATGTCTAATTTGGATGCTTTCAGCTCTACCAGCTGACCCTTACCGGGTGAGGTCACCAGGCGACCCATTGCCCGGAGTGAAGCGCCGGTGGTTACCTTTTTAAGCAGATTTTCGTCAAATGAGCCCAATTCAAGAACTACCTGGAGGTTTTCATTGGAGGAGCCATCATTTAAAGCTATAAACTGGTTGTTTCTAAAAGTTCTCACCCACCCCATCACTGTTATTTCCTCATTTCCCTCCGGCATCCTGAGCGCATCTTTGATTTTGACCCTTTTGTTGAACATTCTAATATTTTAGGCTTGCATTTGAATAGACGGGCAAAGATAATCCTTGAAATATTTTTTTAGATTTTCCGTTTTTATATTAACATTGCATCGGAATCAGGCTGATTCGTTCTTATCCTTTGCCCGCAAACGTCAGTTTTAGTCATTCCGCTCGTCCTTAATCAAAATACATTCACAAATTCTTTTTCTACAGGTCAGTTCTAACTGCCGTAATTCACAAGCTTTACTATGTACGACATACTACAATTAAACGACATGCTCGTTCCCGAACTGCTCGATATTGCTGAGCAGCTGAAAATCCCTAATTCCAAAAAACTCGATAAACAGGAACTCGTCTATAAAATATTAGATAAACAAGCGCTCACGCCCAGCGAAAAATCAGATGGCGTGGATGATGATAAACCTAAACGAAAACGTATTGTAAAAACAACCACGGCAAATTCCAGTGAAGAAGCGTTTGTAGAAAGCGGTGACCCTGTGCCGAAATTGAAAAAACTGGAGCCAAAGAAGGACATTAAAAAGAAAGAAGAAAAACCCATCGTTAAAAAACTTCGTAAGAAGGAAGACGAGCCGGTAAATGAAAACCAGTCCCCTGTGGAGTTTCACAAGCAACAGCCGAATCCAAGGCCTGAGCATTCAAACCAGCGCGACCAGGAAGAGTCTGACGAATCTGAAGGCTCCGATACAGATAATAATAATGACCGGAATGGCAACGAGGAAAACGGAAATGAAGAAAACGGATCGGCGCCTGAACAAAACCGCCCCGGAAATGGCGACCAGCAACAGAAAGTGTATCCGCAACGACGAAATGAAACTTTCAACATAGAATTTGACGGTGTAATCCAGGCCGAAGGCGTTTTGGAAATGATGCCGGACGGATACGGTTTTCTACGCAGCAGTGATTACAATTATCTCTCCTCCCCGGATGATGTATATGTTTCTCCGTCACAAATAAAATTATTCGGATTAAAAACCGGTGATACGGTATACGGGTCGGTTCGTCCGCCGAAAGAAGGTGAAAAATATTTCGCCCTGCTTAAAGTGGAAACCATCAACAATAAATCTCCGGAAGAAGTAAGGGACCGCGTTCCGTTTGATTACCTGACGCCGCTTTTCCCTTTTGAAAAGCTAAATCTTTTTGTAAGCCCTTCTGATTTTTCAACACGCATCATTGACCTGTTCACCCCGATTGGCAAGGGTCAGCGCGGTTTGATCGTATCTCAGCCCAAAACGGGTAAAACCATGTTGCTGAAAGCTGTGGCCAACGCCATCGCGATAAACCATCCGGAATGTTACCTGATGATTGTGCTCGTGGACGAACGTCCGGAAGAAGTGACGGATATGGAACGTTCCGTTCGTGCCGAAGTAATTGCCTCCACTTTTGATGAACCTGCAGAAAAACATGTAAAAGTGTCAACCGTGGCGCTGCAAAAGGCAAAGCGCCTGGTAGAATGCGGCCACGACGTCGTGATCCTGCTGGATTCCATTACGCGTCTTGCCCGTGCCCACAACACAGTGGCTCCTGCATCGGGTAAAGTACTGAGCGGCGGTGTGGAAGCCAATGCCATGCAAAAACCCAAACAGTTTTTTGGTGCGGCCCGCAAAATTGAAAATGGGGGTTCGCTGACAATACTCGCAACGGCGCTGATCGATACCGGCTCCAAGATGGATGAAGTAATCTTTGAGGAATTCAAAGGAACAGGCAATATGGAATTGCAGCTCGACAGGCGACTGGCGAACCGCAGAATATTCCCTGCGATTGACCTGGTTGCATCTTCCACCCGTCGCGACGACCTCCTGCTCGAAAGAGAGATCCTGCAGCGTATGAATCTGCTTCGTGTTTATCTCAATGACATGAATACAGAAGAAGCAATGAATGAATTGTTGAAACGTATGCGCGGCACAAAGAGCAACGAAGAATTTTTGGCCAGCATGAACAGCTAATTATTAATTGTCAATGGTTAATTGATAATTGTTAATTATAGACAAATACACCCTCATTGACAATTAACAATTAACCATTAACAATTAGAAAATAAGGTGTTCCCGGTGTTTGATCTTCGTATGTGTCAGTTCGGTTACCAGTTGCACGCCTGTTATGGATTTGATTGAATCTGTCATTTCCATCATCAGTTCATCGGACATGGCGTCTCCTTTCGACAACCAGAAAAAATCAAGGTGCCTGAATTCGGGCAATAGAAATTCCCCGTCAAACTGATTGTTATACAGGTAATGCGTGAGCGTTTTATTGGGTTCCGCGCATTCATACACCGTAAAATAATACTGACGCTTTTTTCTCAACATCGGAATTTCTATCTGATTGGTAATCCTGAAATCCAACCGCATCTGGCGGTTCAACTGCCAGCAGAAACGATAACCCTTTAATGATGCCACGATACCCAATAACCTGGAGTGATCAAAAAAGTCACCTTCCATATTGTCCACGTCCAGCTTGAGAGACTTCATACGCTTATTTAAATTGGACAGCTGCTTTCATTTCTTCCTTACCTCTTAAAAATTCTACTGTCGTTTGGTCGTCCCTGTTGAATTTTGATAAAGCTTCCATATAGGTTTGCAAAGAGATCACCGGATAGTCACCCAGCCTCGTAATAATATCGCCGGTTTTTAACCCCGCTTTCTCTGCAGGTCTTCCTTCGCTGATTGCATCTACACGAAGACCGCTACCGGAAAAACTATAATCCGGCATGATACCCAGCGTCACATTAAATGCCGGCGTCACGCCAAATTGTTTATCCCGGGTTTTAGAAAATACCAGTTTATTTGCGCCATCCATTTTCTGCGTGATAGTATAAATCAGGCGGATTATCTGCAGCTCGCCGGTATAATTTATTTTATCAGCCCGGTCTGTCGGCTTATGATAATCCGGATGAATGCCTGTAAAGAAAAATAATACAGGAATATTCTTCAGGTAGAAAGATGTATGATCGCTGGGACCGGTACCGCTTGAATCTGCATTCAGGATAAATATTTTTTTGTTCATCGTGCTGCTGATCAGTCCTGACCATTCGGGTGACGTGCCGTAACCGCCGATCGTCAGAACATGGGTGCTGTCGTTCAGCCGCCCGATCATATCCATATTCAGCATATAGCTGACTTTTGACAAAGGCACGACCGGGTGTTCCGTAAAATACTTTGAACCGATGAGCCCGGATTCTTCTCCTGAAAATGCGACAAATAAATAGTTTGTCCTGAGTCCCTTTGTTTTCTTTATCAGCCTGCCCAGTTCGAGCAGCCCTGCCGTTCCGCTTGCATTATCGTCGGCGCCGGGATGGATCATTTTCTCCGGACCGCGGTATAAGGAATTGCCGTCTTCCCCAAAACCCAAATGATCATAGTGCGCCCCGATGATTGCGGTATATGGCGCTCCGTTGTCGATATATCCAATCACGTTGTGGCCCCATCTTTTTTTCTCCTCCATCACCACATCCATATCAACATCGAGTGACTGCGAGATATCTTTCAGATATTTTTTCCTTCCTGTTTTGGTGATGTACAACGCAGGGATTTTTTCAGCCTTCATTCCTTCTGCGGGATCAAACACGATCCCGTCTTCAGATTTTGAACTATTGTAAAAAATAACGGCAGTCGCGCCTTTACCGGCAAACAATTTTGTTTTTTCCCTCAGCGCTTTTATCATATCGAAATGAGGATTGATCTGAGCCCCTTCAATGAGTTCCTTCAGATCATAAAACCAGGGCGATCCGCTTTCCTGTAAGGCGATAGCGGGAGAACCCTTCACTTTTCCCATGGCACTGAATGAGAGTGGAAAATATTCTGTGTTCAGCGCGAGCGGTTCATCGTTTATCGCAAACCGTGTTTGGCTGATATCCCTGCCATCATATATTTCAAAACGCTGCAGATAGACACCGCTGTCTCCGAGGGGTTTGATTCCCGCTTTTATAAACCCGGAAATAATATAATCTGACGCGAGCGTTTCACCACGCGTTCCTGATCTTCTGCCTTCCAGTTTATCGTTCGTTAAATAACTGATGTCTGATTGAAGTTCTGCAATAACTTCTTTGTCGGCCTTACGAAGCTTTTGTGAAACAGCAGATAGAAAGAAAGCCTGGGAAAATATCAGGAACAGTAAAATGCTTCGTGTCATGAATGTCGGTTTACGAAGTACCGGGTACAAAGGTAAGTCGGCAAATGCCATTCCAAAATGATATGAATTTACAGTTACTTTACAATATATCCTGCATGTATGAAATTTGTTTTTACGCCCTGCCTGCTTATTTTTTTTCTGCAGGTATTTCCGCATACTGTGTTTACAGGATCGGGCAGCGGATCTGTCTTTCAAAATGACATGAATCGTTTGAAACCGGGAGATACGCTGGCTATCCGCAGCGGGTACTATGAAAAAGGAGGCTCGTTTTCAAATCTCAGAGGAATTACCATAGTCAATTACCAGGGTATAGTTGATTTTGGAAATACTGTTTCACTGGGTAACCTTACGATGGTTTCCCTGGCCGGTAACGGTTGGAAAAAATCAGTGTACGGCATCCGTTTCCGCGACATGAAAGGAGATGCTTTTTTGCTTCAGTCGTCCTGTAGTTCGCTGTCCATTTCTCATTGCGAATACCGCAATCTCGATGGAAATGTTTTTAATGCCAGTCGGTTTTTTACTACCTATAACGGAGACTATACCACACTGGCCTTATACAAAGCGTCGTTCTATTATCAGAAACTGGTGCATGCCGGCGCGTTGTTTGTCGGCAGCTGGGCTTCCAACGCTCTCTTTCAAAATGTAGTTGACAGTATTGCGTTCCTACACATCATCGTGGATTCCACGAGCAGTGATGTTTGCCAGGTACTTGGACATTCCATCTATCGCATGCTGGCCAGTCACTGGAAAATTACCGGCCCCTGCCCGAACGGGAAACATGATGCTGGCATTTTTCAAATTTCAGGAAACGGAACTGTTTGTAATATTTACCGAAGAGGCGGATGGGGATATCTCTGGCGCGTCTGGAACCTTTCGCTGAATGGCCGGGCCGAGAGTTATCTGTATAATTGTATTGACCTGAGCACCAACAATTATGGAACCATTGATACCCGGATCGATGCGGGCGATACAACTACCGGTAACCGCTCTCCATTTATACGCGGTGCAAATATGCACATTCTCTTCAATACGGTCGGTAACAAACGAACGATCAATTATGTTTCCCAGCTTGTAATAGCCGGAGATTTTTATCCGGCAAACGGATATAAACTGGAAGTGCGCAATAATCTGTGTTTTAATACTGTTACCGTTGGCGCCGATCCGATCATAAAGAAAAATACCTCGGATGAACTTACGGATACCAGCAATAATCTGTATTCCGGAGATCCGATCGGGGCGGGCATCCTGACGGATACTATTGAATGCATGTTAAATCCCTCCGGTTCAGCAATAGGCCGGGCACTTACGAATACGATGATCCCCACGGACATAGACGGTATTCCCCGTTCAGCCGGGAAATCGTCGGATGTTGGTGCCCGGGAGTTTAGTGGCAAATTGAACATGCCGGATTCAAATCGCGGATCGTTACCAAAAAAATGGCTGTTTCCGGGTATTGGCATCCTGCTGTTTGTCACTTTTTTGCTCGCTTTGATGAACCGGAGAAGGAGGAAGGTGGGAAAATCCGGTTTTCTGTTTTCGGGAGCCGATAATCAGCGATAAACCTCCAAATCTTTCATGTCATAAAATTTTTCCTTTACTTTTGCAGATTAGCCTTTTCAGAACGGGGACCCGTTTCCGGCTAATCGAAAATAGAAAAGCTGAATGGCCCTACCGCACCTTATTAAATACGTTTACACGAATGGAACCGATGAAGTTATCCGCCGGGGAAAAAAAATCCACGCGATAGGATATGTTGAACTCATTGAATATGATGAGCTGTTCGAATCAGTAACTTTTCGCATCAAGGATGATAGCTATTCCACCTATTATAAAGTATTCGTTCAAAAATTCCGCGATGCAAAAGCGCTTTCCGTGCGTTGCAGCTGCCCTTATAACCTCGGCGATATTTGCCGTCATGAAGCAGCCGCGTTAATCCAACTCCAGGAGCTGCTCGACAGGAACATGCTCAAGGCTGAAGAGATCCGTTATGACCAGTCGCACACGGTTATCAAAATGAAGTCGATCGATCTTAAGACGATTCGTCTCCTCTGCTCCAGGGAAGTATATGAAGAGGCAGGAAAGTTTTTGCAGTCCAAGAAAGTAAGCATTGAACTGGCAGCCGATGAAGTCGTAAAAGCCAGCGTTGAATTGGATGGCGTTGTTTATCCCGTGATCATCCGAAAAAATGAAGAAAGAAATTTCGATACCAGTTCTCCATATCAAGATACGGAACATCCGCTTTGTTTACCCAAGGTAATCCTGTTTCTGCAATTGCTTCAGGCACACGGTGCTTATTATTTCGACAGCATCCGTAACTGGGATAAAGAGAAAAATAAACTGCTGGAAGCCTATGGCTATTCGTTGTCGGACGAACTCAAAGGAAAATTTGAATTTTCATATAAGGACGGTAAGCCCTATTTGCGGGTGCTGGATATTTCCATCAAACGCGTAAATCCGGCTGCCTTGTCCAGACCGAAACCCGAGCTGGAAAAAGAAGTTGTGGAAGTATTGAGAGAGCCGGAATTAAAAGCGGGTTCTGTTCAGCGGCTCGGCGTGGTTTTTAATTTTAATCATGATTCTTACCCGGGATTTCTGCTGGATGCCATCAGCGGTGAAAGCAATGAGCAGCAAACTGCCTATGTTGGTAAGGTTGAAAAACTGGAACTGGCTAAATTCGTAAACACGGAAAAATTCAACGAGCCAGACCGCCAATTGGTTTTTTCTTTGCGCAAGACCCAGGAACAGGAAGTAAACAAATACCTGAACCGCAATTCTCCTTTTAGTGGAATGTGGGAAAATATTATTCATACGGAGGGTGAAGAACTGCCCGATGATACAAAGGCCCTGATCATTGAATATTTACATCCGCGTTACCGGAAACTATTCAGCGAATTGCACGAAAATCCTTTTATCTTTTTCCTGAACGGTCACAAGCCTTTCAAAACATCAAACCTCCAATCGGTCAACCTGTCGCCTGATCCCGTAAGTCCTTCGTTTAAAGTATCGGTCAACAAAAATAATATTGAGATAAAAGCGTATACCCGGATAACGGGGCAATCCATCGATCTTACGCAGAATAAATGCAACAGCCAGGTCATTTTATTTCTAAATAACTTTTTATACCTCTGGGATAAACCGGAGGATATCGCGGTCATTTCAAAATTCAGTGAGGGCAGGATGATCATTCCCAAATCGGAATGGCCGGAAAAACTGCGCAGTTTTGTTATCCCCCTGCAGAAAGAATATCATGTCGAATTCGAAAGTGAACTCATCCGCGAGGTTAAAAGCGGTGACCCCGAAAGAAGAATACTGCTGCAGGAAAAAGGCGACTACCTTTTGTTTCAACCGGTTTTTTCATATAAAGGATTTGAAACCACCTCCATTGGTAAGGATCAGCTCGTGGTGCCGGATGGCGATAAGGTATTGCTCATCCAGCGAAACAAGGAAAAGGAATCAGCTTTTATTTCCCAGCTTCAATCGCTGCACTCGCAGTTTATTCAGCCGCAGGGCTCTCCGGGCCTGGCTTTAAAAGGAAGCGACGTGCTGAAGAACAATTGGTTTTTTCTTTTCATGGATGCCATGCAGGATATGAAAGTGACCGTACAGGGTTTTGAAGCGCTGAAAAACTTCCGCTTCAATACTTCCCGTCCGCAGACAAAAATCCATATCAGCAGTAGCACCGACTGGTTCGACGCCCGGGTTGATATTCTTTTCGGAGATCAGAAGGTGACCATTGCGGATGTAAAAAAAGCGCTTGCCAACAAACAACAGTTTGTGCCTCTGAACGACGGCACCCTGGGGGTACTTCCGGATGAATGGGTTAAAAGATACGCCCTCCTCTTCCGTGTGGGAGAAGGAAAAAGTAATGAGCTCCGGCTTTCCCGTTACCATCTCAGTGTGATCGACGAGTTATATGAAAACAGGAACGAAGAAGAACTGATCATTCATCTTGAAAAAAAATATGAGCAGCTCAAGGAATTTAAAAAAATAAAAGAGATTGATCCGCCCCTGCACCTGGCCCAGATCCTTAGGCCATACCAGGTACATGGATTTCACTGGCTCAATTATCTGCATGAAGTAAACTGGGGAGGCATCCTCGCCGACGATATGGGTTTGGGTAAAACTATCCAGGCGCTTTCATTCCTTCACCATTATAAGGAACACTACGGTAAACTGCGTGCGCTGGTCGTTTGTCCCACGACACTGATCTTCAACTGGGAAAATGAAATTAAAAAATTTGCTCCCGGGCTTACCTATCGTATCCATCACGGCGGAGAGCGCCTGCGGAACAAAGAAGCACTGAACGATTTTGAGGTTATCATCACTACCTACGGAACGTTGCGGAGCGACATCAAGTTACTGATGGATATTCCACTGGATTATGTAGTACTGGATGAATCACAGGCTATAAAGAATCCAGCCAGTAAAGTAACCAAGGCGGCCTGTCTGCTACGGGCAAAACACCGTTTATGCATGAGTGGTACGCCGCTGCAAAACAATACGTTCGACATCTTCGCCCAAATGAATTTTCTGAACCCGGGTATGCTGGGCAGCATCGAGTTTTTCAGACAGGAGTTTGCGATCCCCATCGACAAGTTTGGGGAGCCTGACCGTAAGGATCATCTTCGAAAACTATTATATCCCTTTATTCTTCGCAGGACAAAGGAGCAGGTTGCGCGCGACCTGCCAGAGAAAACTGAAACGATCCTTTTTTGTGAAATGGAAGAAGAGCAGCGAAAAGTGTATGATGCTTA
>Ga0209838_1000003_pt1 | contig 32690 bp, 21 predicted proteins | sample OrgsoiDNA2013047_FD_185797 | JGI IMG/M metagenome (GOLD analysis project Ga0209838, IMG submission 185797) | Permafrost soil microbial communities from the Arctic, to analyse light accelerated degradation of dissolved organic matter (DOM) -... | ecosystem: Environmental > Terrestrial > Soil >... | reverse complement strand
GCTGCATAGGGTCTTCTCGTCTAACTAGAGGTAAACTGTATCTGCACAGTTATTCCAATTTCACTGAGCCAATCATTGAGACAGCTGTTGTATCGTTAAGTCATTCATGCAAGACCGCATTTAACGGCCAAGGTATTCCGCTACCTTAGGACCCTTATAGGTAAGGCCGCCATTGATCGGGGATTCTATCAAATCCTGGCTTATATTAGTCAACCAAGTAAAATACTATATCCTGCCGACATAGGGCAGAGCTCACACTCAATACATCGAATTATTGTCTTAGCAAAGTGCTTTGTTTTAATTAAACAGTCGTACAACACCATTCTGTGCCTCCTCTTATTTACTTAATATTAATTAAGAATAATGGCGCTCCTTATCCCGAAGTTACGGAGCTATTTTGCCGAGTTCCTTAATGATTGTTCACTCAAACGCCTTCGTATTCTCTACTAACTTACTGGTGGTAGTATTTAGGTACGGTTCAATAACATGAAAATATTATTTTCATGCTGAGTTTAGAGTTTTCCAGAACATTTGTCACTTTAATATAAAAAATATACATTAAAAAAATTATAAACTTTTCTAATATATACTCTTTCTACCCAAAAGTTGTTTACTTCTAAACTCTACTAGATTTTCTCATCGTTTAATCCTTTAGGTATTTTACTTTTTCTTAATATAGATATATATATATATATTACTCATTTAATCTAGTTTATTATAATACAATACATATCAGTAATAAGAGCAAAAATAAACTTAGAGGCCGTTACTTTAACTAAATACCATAAGCTTTAGGCGAGGGAATTATTCCCTTTATCGTTACTCATGTCAGCATTATCTCTTGGGATATATAATTTTAATTCTTAAAAAGAAAAAATCTAATATTTACCCAATGTTCTACTACCCCATATTGATAATCATATACAGTTTATTATATTGATAAATAATAAGATTATTTATATGGACAAAGTGTCGGTATATTGTTTAGATCCGTTAAATTTTCGGTGCCTTTCTCAATATTAATTTTAAAGTAAATTAATTTAACCAGTGCTCTGTTACGAGGTCTTTAAAAAATGGCCGCTTCTAAGCCTATTTCCTGGCCGAATGTGAGAAACACTACCTTTTTTTCACTTAACAATAATTTAGGAACCTTATTAACTCTTGTTCTGGGCTGTTTCCCTTTAGACATACAACCTTATCGTACTATGTCTGATAATTTAATATTCATCATAGCCCTCTCGAGTACATATACTCACAAGTAAGGTTTTCACACCCCCTAAATCTCTAAAAAATGCAATTTATATAAATTACAGGTTTTAATGAGATAGCATCGCTGTACCTGCCATGATGTTATTTAAATCGCCTACTCATATAGGTTTCGCAGAAAACCAGCTATCCTAGTCAGTATTGTCTTTCACTAACTTACCACAATTCTTCGGATATCTTTACAACGATAAACCGTTCGGGCTTTTATAACCCTGATCATGGTAAGATCACTAGGCTTCGGGTCTAATCTTAGATACTATATTATTATCTTATAATTGGTTTATCTTAGCATTATTATGCTCGCATCTAGTATTAACTTGCTGACCCATTATGCAAAAGGTACGCTCTTATTATATATTTAAATTTTATTTGAGCTGCTTATAAAATTACTATTTCTATCATTTTCCCTCACGGTACTTTTCACTATTGCTTATATATCATATTTAGCCTTAGAGGAAGGTTCCCCTTTATATTCAAACAGGTATGTACTCCATTTTACTTTTTTAATTATAGGCTATTCTACTTTCATTCACACTAATTATAGAATCTCATTTGATTTATTTTCCTGAAGTTAATAAGATGTTTCAATTCGCTTCGTTTATTATTTAATTTATCTAAGAGTTCATGTGTCACATTTACCACAAATTAAAAATACTCTCCTTGATATACAGCTGTGATTCCATAATAATTTCTTTATATACTTTTCATCTACTTATAAATAGATTGATGGTACAAGATGTTCTATATTACATTAATACTGTACTTTTTTTTATAATATTTCAGGCTATTGCGACTCGAACGCAAGTAAACCTCAGTCCAAGTGAAGCGCCTAACCAACCCGGCCCTAACCTGTGCATTATATAGTATACAGAGAATATCCGATTTGAACGGATGTGATTAATTTTAACCAAACAAGTCTCAAGCTTGCCACTTTAAACCACTCAGTCAATTCTCTTTAATTTGTTGTTATTTTATCATTAATGAATTTATAAAAGGCTCTACTAAACGTAATTTATACATATGTACAAAATACACATATATTATAGTTTATAAAAAAAAAATATTGGCACATTATCTAATACTATATTAATTTTTATTAACTATGAAATTTATTTATATAAGTATATTTTATTCTTAACTTAAATTTTAGTTAATTTTATTTTTAATAGTATTTTTATAATAAAATTAAATAACTTATTTAAATCTATGTTAATTACTCTAATATGGGCTTTACTAACACTAACGTGTATTTATTATTATTTAAACTTAAGTTTAAATAATAATATTGTACTGAGTGAAGTGTAAACTAATTGAGCCTAATTCCTTAGCGATTTGAACGCTAATTTTACTTTTATCAAAAGCATACTTTACCTAATTAAGTTAAGGAATTTATCTTTATTAAGTACTTTATTTATATTTCTAGTAGATAACTTATTTAATTTTATCCGATTTTTTTTTTTTACATAACTTCATTATTTTATTTATTATTTTAGTGTATTTATATATATTAATTTTATATAAAATTACATTTAAATTAATATAATATTACTCAGATTTAAATTTATTACAAAAATTCAAGAGGACTCAGATTTGAACTGAGAATTTGAAGTTTGAAGCTTCCTATTTTACCTATTAAATTATGCTCTTTAATTTAAGTACAAAAAGTACTTATGGTTTAACTAATAATTTATTACTTTATCTTTTAATATTGTATTTGTATATATAATATTCGGAAAAGAGATGATTCGAACATCTAAATGTATATTACATAATATTTAGCAAATATTTTGCTCTGCCTATAGCAACTTTTCCTTTCTTTTTTTTTTAGTAACTTAAATATTATATCTACTATATCATTAAAGTAATTTATTTATTATAAAATACGGCTAGTCGAATTCGAATCGACACTCTCCGTGTGGAAGACGATCAGTCTACCATTAACTTATAGCCATTTATAATAAGGCCTGAAGGATTTGAACCCTCATACTGATGATTAAAAGTCACATATTTTACCTTTAAATTAAAGCCTCCTAATTATAATAAAAGTTTATTCTTATATAATATATTTGCTAATTTTTATATATTAGGTCTAAAAATTATTTTTTTCGAGTTAAATCGGCCTCGATCCGATATCTACTTTCTCGACAAGAAAGTGCTTTACCAATTAAGCTACTAACCCTAAAATTAATATCTTATATTAATTTTATTTTTAATTAATATAAGATATTAATTAAAAATTATATTTATAAAATCTAAAGAGAGTTAAATAAAGTTAAATTTAAATTTAACTTGAGAATCTTATAATAAAGATTAAATAAAAAAATTTTTTAAGTTAATTTTCTAAGAGCTTTTATTACTTCTGTTGTATTAGGATAATAAGTTGCATTAGGCCGACCTTGTAAATAAAATTCAGGTTTATATAATGTAGCTCAATCACGGAAAAATCGAGCAGAGTTTGGATCTAAATTAGGTAAAGATAATCCTGCATCAAGATTATTTCTTCTATAATTTTCCATAGCATTTGCTAAATTAGTAGCAAAAGGTTGATTTGTCTGAATACCTTCACCTCCATGTACATAACCTCTAGCTCCTATATTAGTAGGATCTGGTACAACTACAATAGGACCGCCAATAGCTGGTCCAGATCTAGGTTGTTCTATATTATGAGCAGCAGGTACAGCAGGTACAGCAGGTACAGCAGGTGCAACAGGTGCAACAGGTGCAAGGACTGGAGCCAGAGCCGGAGCCGGAGCCGGAGTCAAAGTCGGAGCCGGAGAAGAAGAAAGAATTGTAGAAGGGGCTGGAGAAGAAGCTGGAGAAGAAACCGAAGCTGGAGCCGGAGCTAGAGTCGGAGCTGGTGAAGGAGTCGGAGAAATAAAAGGAAAAGGAAAAGGAGGTGGAGAAGTAAAAGAAATTCGAGCAGGAGTTGGAGTTGCGGGGGTTGGAGTTGGAGTTGCAGGGGTTGGAGTTGTTGGGAGATTAAAAGAGGGTCATGTAGATTCAGAATCATTATCACTATCACTGTCACCATTACGACAAAAATAATTTTTTGATTTAATATCTCCACCTATTGTTATTTTTTCTTTATCAAAATTATAATTTAATAGAAATATTTTTAATTCTTTTAAAAATTTAATATTTATAGAAATATTTAAATAATTAAAAGATAAATCCTATAAAAAATATTTAATAAATGTACTTCCACTTATAGTAATAAGGCTAGAAATACTAAATAAAGTATCACTTTCTATGAAAGTGATATCATATTTTTTTAACCAAACTCTTATACAAATAGTAAAAATAAAAGTTATTAATATTTTAATAAGAGTTCTTATTGTAAATAATTTTTTTAATCCTATATTAAAACTGGTGCTTAATTCTTTTATTATATATGTCATTTTTTTTATTATATTTGTCATTTTTTTATTATTATTATTATTATTATTAACTTAATTATATATCTAAGAACCCCAGTAATATATAGATAGAAATAAAAATATTCATACTATATCTACAAAATGTCAATATAGTATACCTGATTCTATTCCAAGATGATGATTATCTGTAGAATGATAAGCAATTATACGTCATAAACCTACACTTATAAAGGCTGTACCTATCATTACGTGTAATCCGTGAAATCCTGTTCCAAAATAAAAAGATGATCCAAATATTCCATCACTAATAGTAAATGAAGATACTGAATATTCTACACCTTGTAACGCAGTAAAAATTAAAGCTAATATAACAGTATATATTGTACCATATATTGCTCCATATCTGTTACCTTGTATAAGGGAATGATGTGCATATGTTACTGTCACTCCAGAGGATAAAAGTATTATTGTGTTAAGTAAAGGTAATTCAAAAGGATTTACTGCCTCTATACCCATAGGAGGTCATTGACCCCCCAATTCTATAGTAGGTGAGAATGCACTATGGTAAAAAGCTCAGAAAATAGCTAAGAAAAATAAGGCTTCAGAAACTATGAATAAGCCAACTCCCATATTTAAACCTCTTTGTACTGCCATAGTGTGATTTCCTAAATAAGTACCCTCTGATATCACATCTCTAAATCAAAAGGACATAGAAGATATTAAAATAAATAATGCCGAAAATACAAAATATTTTGCATTATTGAAGCTGTGCATAGTTAAAACAGCTGTAGTAGTAAGAGTTAATAAAGATACGCAAGTAAGAATTGGTCAAATTGATGGAGATACTAAATGGAAGGGATGAGCTTGAAAATTACTTCTTGTTAAATTTGTCATATTTTTTTTTATTTTTTTTTTTCTTTTTTTTTTAAGTATTTTTAGGCATTAATTTATGAGACAAGAGACAATAGGTGCTAATATAAATATAAATATAAATATAAATATAAATATAAATATAAATATAAATATAAATATTAATATCCATAAAGTATGGATATTAATATTTATATTCACTACAAGAGTTAACCTTTAATTTATAAAGATTAATTTTTATTATATTAGGGTAATGGAAGAATTGAACTTCTAATTATTGATTTGCAATCAAGTGTATAACCTTATACATCATTACCCTAGGATATATATATATTAATTATACCTCTTTTTATAAGGAATAAGTGACTTGAACACTTAGCCTTCCGTGTGTAAAACGGTTGCTCAACCAGTTGAGCTAATTCCTCTTAATATAAATAAAATTACATTTTTTAGTAATTAAATAAATAATAATTTTATTAAAATCTATTAAATATTCATATTATTTAGAAAATTAGGTTTTTATTCTGAATAAAAAATTAGTTCAATCATTAGGATGATAATTAGCTTCATAATTAGTGTTACAATATGTAATATTCTTATTATTATTATTTTGATTTTAACCTTGTTAATCTTAATAATAAAGGTAAATTTATAATCTGATACATTAATAGTATTAGGTAGACATAATACAAGTAAAAATTACCTTATACTTAGTAATAGTAAAGTTCTTATTATAGTAATTGAATAATATATTATGCTATTGAAATAAAAGGTCTACTTATTAGTTTGTATAAGTATATTATTAAAATTAAACTTATTATAATTAAACTTAAACTTATAGATTACTAATACTTATATTGGTTAATAACAATAAATAAATACTAAAAATACAAATTAAAAAATAAAATTACTTTTAAATAAAAACACGAACAAGATTCGAACTTATAACCTTTGTGTCCGTAGCACAACATTCTTCCAATTGAATTATCGTGTTTTTATAAATATAAAATACATATAATTATTTTTATACATATAATTTTTGTTTTATTGTTATAACAATTGTACCTACCATAGCCAACAATAATATAATAGAAGTTAAAATTAATCATATAGAATAACTGCTATACATTATACTACCTATACTATTAATATGCGTAGACTCAGTCAAAGTACCATCTCAGCTATTACTAGTAACAAATGATATAACTTCATTACTATTAGAATAAAAGATTTTATTAAAATAATCAATATAATTAAAATTAAATATAATATCATTTAAATTATTTTTTAAATTAATAGTATTTAAATTAACAAAATTATAAGGTAAAATTTGATATATATAATGTATAAAGCATATACTAATAATAATAGCCAGGGGAATACTACTACTAGTTTCATTTAAAAGCTCTGAAACTCTAACATTTATTAACATTAATATAAATAAAAATAGTATAGATACCGCACCTACATAAACCAATAAATATGATAAACCAATAAAACTTAGACCTAATATTATTAAATAGCTAGCTATACTTAAAAATAGGCCTATTAAAAATAAAACAGATATTATGGGATTTTTTATTATAATAACAGATATTCCACATAATATAGAAAATAAAGATAAGATATCTAAACTTATTATTTGAAACCCGTTACTAAAATATTCATTAAAAATGTACATAGTATTCATGTATATATATATATATATATATTACTTAAATAAAATGTTTTTGAATATGAAATTTCAAAAATGTTTAGATAGAAATAAATTAAGAAATAAATTAAAAGTATTTATATAAAAAATATGAATATTACTAGTATTTATAATATTAAGATAGGTATAACAATGACAATCTAAATTATTAATATATAAAAAATATACTATAGCCCTTAGCGCGAATTGAACGCAACATCTAAATATTAACAGTATTTAGTTTTACCATTAAACTATAAAGGCTAAAAAAAATATTCTTAGGAAGAAAGAGATTCGAACTCTTAAAAACATTATGTTACTGAGTTTACAGCTCAACCCATTTTACCTACAATGGAACCTTCCTTAGTGTATATAAAAAATCGGGTATTGTTAATATTAATTAATCCCGTGCAACTTCCGCTACACGAACCATATTTCGACTTAACACTAATCAGAGTCACGCATACGAAGATTTATGACCATATATTTAAAATTATTTATCTAAATTGTATATTATGGACCTTCACCAAACTTATTGCACACACTATTTTCAGCGCCTGACGAGTAGTTAGTACCTAGCTGAGATTATATTCACCGTGACATACTTATTCACGATTACTAGTAATTACTTTTTCATGTAGTCGAGTTTCAGACTACAATTCATATTACATCCAATTTTAGAGATTAGCTAAATTTCACAATTTTGCATCTCTTTGTAATGGTTGCTGTGGCACGTCTATAGCCCACAATACTAAGGCCATGTTAACTTGTCTTAATCCCTGTTATAACTATACCAATATAGCGGCTAACAACTTTAACTAATGAAAATTAAGTAAAAAAATACTTAATTTTTTTTACAACTTAAAATTTGCAAATTTCAATAAAAAAATAAAGCTAGGGTTCACGTTAATTTTATGGAACTAACCAAAATCTCACGACATTAACTGAAGACAGCCGTGCAACGCTTGTATGATATACAGATTGTGGTAAGGTTCTTAGTGGGTTATCTATTTAAACAACATACTTCACTACTGGTTTCAGAAACGGTCTAATGATTTCAGTTTCTGCGTTGCCACATTACTCTTGAGGTGGAATGTTTACACTTTCATTTATACACAAAAATAATCTTATATATGGCATTCATCGTTGTCTGCTCAGACTGCTGGGGTTCCGAATCCTGTTGGTGTACTGAGCCTTCGTCCTTCAACGTCAGTTTTTACATAAAGGGTTGCTTTCACCGTAGCCTGTTCCAATAAAGGTATGACAGAATTTCATCTCTACACTCTTTAGTACACCCCCTCTCATATAAAACTCTAATTTATTAGTACCTTTTTGAGGCTTAATTAATTGTCTAGGTACCCTTTAAACCTATTAAAGATGAATAACACTAGTCTTCCACGTATTACCGCGACTGCTGGCACGTGATTTTGTCAAGACATATAAATAGAAAATGTCATCATCATAATTCTATCCAGAACTTTATTCGACAGAGTCAAAGTCATGTATTACTATATAACCAGATTTCTCTCTACATTCCTCCAAGTTGCTGGTTCAGCCATTAGGCTATTGACCAATATTCCTCACTGCTGTAGTAAAAACTGTGGGCTTTATTCAGGCCACACTGTGACCAATAAATCTTTCAATTATGGTTACGGGTATAATGCTAATTAAGAAATTACCTTAAAAATTACTACCCGAGATATTAACTTCTTAAAGCGAAACCAAGGAGACAAGAATTAAAATTCTCTCCTTGGTTTTTTTCTTTATTAATATAAGAGATTTTATCTTACTTTAAGGTAGTTAAATATCCTGCTACTCACCTGTACACCACTTCTAATATTATATTATAAATTCAGTTATAATATATTATGACTAATTAAAACCATAGTAATATACTATAACTTTTTAAATTTATAATAGCAAATTAGACGTACGATTAGCATGTGTCAAGCATTTGGACAGCGTTCATTCAGAGCCATCATCAAACTCAACTATATAATGAGTTAAAAAAAAAATTCACAATAATAACTTTTATAAAAAATTTTTTTACTCATTACTACTGGTATATTTTATTAATAAAATGTTTTTTTTTTACTTGACTATAAATAAGCCGGTTTATGTTACTGTAAATTAATCTAAATTAAGGCTAAAGTTAAGGTTGTTATTTCTTATTATATAATACTAAGTTAATTTATATCTATATAATCCTAATTTTCTTTTAAAGACTAAGATTTAAATCTTTGTTATACAATATTATATAAAATATTATATAATATAAATCAAACTAGCTTCGGACTTTCCATTTTCATTACAGTTTATAACCAAGTATACACTATAAAATAAGTATAATTATATTTATTTATATCACATTAATTATTAAATATAGAGTATATTATTAGATATAAATTAACTTAAGCAGATATAAAGCTGTGACTTGTGATTTTACATATCAACCATTTAAACAAATTTATATGCTTAAACATTAAAATATTATTAAAGCAATTGTATAGTATAAGTCCTTTATCTGGTATTAATCTCCTTTATATGTATAAACAGCCTTGTATATAATAAAATTTTGTATTAAAATAAATTAATTATTTTTACTTGAGTTTTTAAGTATAATATATTAAAGTAGATACTGAATAGTGCAAACCATCTAAGATAGGAGCAGGATATATTCCAAAAATTATAGTAAATAGTATTAATGTAAATAATATATAAAATTCTCGTTTATTTAAATCAGGAATGTTAAATATAAAAAATTTGGAATATGATCCTCCAAATACTATTCTATTAAACATATAAATAGTATAAGCAGCAGAAAATACAATAGAAGAACTAGCTAAACCACCTAATAATGGTAATCTTTCAAATATACCATATAATGAAAGAAATTCTCCTACAAAATTTAATGTTAAAGGTACACCACAATTACCTAAACATAGTATGAAAAATAATATAGAAAATAAAGGCATTATTTGTCCTATACCTCTATAAAAAGTTATTAATCTAGTAGAAGATCTGTCATATAATACTCCCCCTGCGCATATAAACAGACCAGAGGAAACAAATCCATGAGCTAAACCTAAAGTTATACCACCTTCAATACCTTGTATAGTATTACTAAATACACCTAAAAGATATACTGCAGCATGAGAAACTGAAGAATAAGCAATAAGTTCTTTTATATCTATGGTTCTTAATGTACTAAAACTAGCATATATAATAGTTATAACTCCTATTAAGTATATAATATACGTATAATCTAAAGAAGCTTTAGGTATTAAAGGTAATATTAATCTTAAAATACCATATAAACTTAATTTAAGTACTATACCTGCTAAAATGATACTACCTGATAAAGGAGATTCTACATGGGCTTTTAATAATCAAGTATTTAAAAATATTGTAGGAGTTTTTACAGCAAAAGCTATAAATATACCATAAAATATAAATAATTGTGTTACGTAATTAAAGTTAGTTTTATATAAAGCGTCTAAATCCGTAGTACCCATAATAGAAGACATAGTTAAAATAGATAATAATAAAAATAATGATCCTAATAACGTATATAAAAATAAATAAAAACTAGCTCTAACTCTATTATTTGAACCAAATAATCCTATTAATATAAATAAAGGAGGTAATATACTCTCAAAAAAAATATAAAACAATAAAATATCTAATACTAAAAATACTGCTAATAACAGTGTTTCTAATAATAAAATTATGATTAAAAAGGATCTTATATTATCAGTTATGGATGTTCAATTAGATAAAAGTGATATAGGCATTATTATTGTTGTTAATAATATAAAATATATAGATAATCCATCTATACCTAAGTAAAAATCAAAAGAACTTATTTGATGATACTCTTGAACAAATTGAAATTGATTACTGCTAAAGTCGAATAAAATAAATATAATTAAAGAAACTATTAAATTTAAACTTGAAGTTGATAACGCTATAAATTTAATTCTTATAATATTTGAATTAGATACATCATAGGACATAGTTGCTGATATTAGAAAAATACCAATTATAGGTATTAAAAGCAGTAGTAATAAAAGCATAAAGTTAAATGAAAATTTATTAATTGCCCTCGGGTATAATAGTATAAAATACTGTTATTAGTAACACTATCTAGATATAGACAGTAAATTATATAAAAACATAATTATATGTATATAATGTGTAAATTAGAAATATTTAAAATAGAGAGACATTACTTGGAATAATGTCTAAGCTATATAATAGGGACGGAACTAATATCATAAATGCTATTATTAAAGGTAAAAGTATAGTTCAACAATCAGACATTAATTGATCAAACCTAATTCTAGGGAAAGAAGCTCTTACTCAGATAAATACAAATATCATAACACAAGATTTTATACCTAAACTTAAAGCATTAAATAAACCTTCTGTTATAGGATAAAAATAGGTTATTCCGGTATCATAATTATTATTAATAAGTATTAAGTAATAGTCAAAATCAAAAAATTGTATAAAATATATTAAAGAAGTTAAAGATATATAATTATATAAGTAACCACCTAAAAACAATATACTAGTTAATATACAAATAAGTATAATACTAGCATATTCAGCTAAAAAAAAAAATACGAAAATTACAGCCGCATGTTCTGTCATAAACCCACTAACTAATTCTGATTCAGCTTCAGCTAAATCAAATGGAGCTCTATTAGTTTCTGCTATTGAGCCAATTAAGAATATAATAAAAACAGGTAATAAAGGTACTAAAAATCATATTGCTCTTTGAGATTCTATGTTAACACTTAAATTTAAACTCCCTGTTAAAATTATTACTAATAATATAGCTGAACTTAATATTAGTTCATAACTAATTAACTGAGCTGTACTTCTAAGTGACCCTAAAAAAGCATATTTAGAATTAGCAGACCATCCTGCGAGTAATATACCATATGTAGCTAAGGAAGAAACAGCTAACATATAAAGTATACCTAAATTAAAATCACATATAGTTAAACTAGGGCCAAAAGGAATTACAGCATAGCCTAATAATGAAAAAATTAAAGTTATTATAGGTCCAAAAAAAAATAAAATATTATTTGCTTGAGTTGGAGATATATATTCTTTTAATAATAATTTTAAAGCATCCGCGAATGCTTGTAGTAAACCGTAGTATCCTACAACATTAGGACCTAATCGTCTTTGCATACTTGCCATTGTTTTTCTTTCTGCGATAGTTATAAAAGCTATACTTAATAGCACAGGTACAGTTAAAATTAATACTTCTATAACAGGTGTTAGTATTGTAAGATATGTCATGATAAAGATATAGTATATAATTTTTATAAAATTTAATTAAATTTTATAAAAATTATATTATAAAATATTATATATAATATTATTATTAAATTATAAAAAGTTTGTAATCTTAATTATATGTTTATAATTATTTTTGTATGCGAATTATAATAAAAAGGGGGGGGGGTATATTATATAGATATACATAATGTATATCTATCCATACGTATGCGTTTATTATTATAAGTAAACCCTTGTTTATTTCCAATATTATTTATATTGTTATTTTGTTCTTGTATTTTATTCTGTATATGCTCCTTAATTCATTATTAGTAGAGAGTATATTTAAATTATTAATTTATACGGTATTATTATTAGGGTTTGAAAAAGTATAAAAATATGGAGACTATAAAGGAAAAAAAAATCCTCGATCAGCATCAGCAACCTCTAGATTTATATTATCATAATTATCGGCAGTATTTAAGGCAGTATCATCTGGTATATATAAATTACCATTATTATAAATAAATTAGTGTTATGAGTCATATTAAAACTATCATTTTCATAATATAAAAATGGAGTATGTTTAATACCCGGCTCAAAGAGTAAATATTATCGTGATCTACGTATAATTGGTCATATAATTTATCATAAAAAAGTATTATGATAAAGTCTTAAATACATACTATATAGTAATTGTATTAGATGATTAAGTATACTTAATATACAACGTAACATATTTACAGTTGCAGGGTCATTTATATTATATTCATACAGTCTTCTGTACCCTTCAAATATATTAGTAATATAGTTAAACATTAGTAATATAGTTATACATTATTTTAATACTATGATTATTTTAAATAAGCAGTATACTATTATGTCTTAATCAATTTATTAAATAACAATTAGTATTATTATGTACCTTTACATTAGTCAATATATTTTGTGTAATATTTTATATCATTATAACTTTTTTTTTTATTGAATCAATTAAATTATAGTGATTATTTTTCTTATTTTTAATTATATTATCAGGAAGTAAATTTAAATAATTATTATTATAAAAATATTCATATTGATTAATATCTGCTTTATTACATTCATATCAGCCAATCTTAGGTAATAAATTCTTTATTTAAATTTTTATAGTTGTAATAAGAGTACTAAATAATATAAGTAAAAATAAATTGTTATCAGATAAATTTAAATAAGGCAATAATATATAAAATATTAAACCTATTAATATATATAAAGCATAAGTAGTAACAACACCAGTGTCAAGAGTACTTATATTTTTACTTACATTAATAAGTCCTTTTTCTAAACCAAAAGGACCTATTAATTCTATTGATCCTTTATCTAATACCTTAGTAGTTTGTCCGCCTAATTTAAACACCAGCCTAATAATATATTTATTATAAATTAATTCAATTAAAAATCGTTGATTAAAAAAACTAAAAACATTATAACCTAGTCTAGATAATTTTAAATTTAAAATTAATTTAGGTATAAATTCAGACAATATTAAAGAAAAGATAGTTAATATAATAGTTAAAGCTAAAGGTAATAATTTAAAGAATATTGGTACACCAAATTCTGTATCTAATAAAATTTCATGTAAAGGATGTATAAATAAGCTATTATCTGAAAAGAAACTTGAACCTAATCCTATAAACATATCTTTAGTAATATAACCAAAAAATATTGAAAATATAGCTAATATAATTAGAGGTAAGCACAAAAATATATCACCTTCATGCGCTTGTTTATAATTGATTAAAGGACCATTCGGATTAGTTAAAAATGTTAAATATAATACTTTAACAGAATAAAGAGTAGTAAACATAGCTCCTATAATAGCTATAAAATATACAACAGTACTAGATAAATAAAATTGACCATAAGCTGACTCAAGTATAAAATCTTTACTATAAAATCCTGTCATAAATGGGAAAGCAACTAAACTTAAAGAAGCTATTAACATAACTGAATAAGATAAAGGTAAAAATGATATTAATCCTCCATATTTTCTAAAGTCTTGATTATCATGTACAGCATGTATAACTGCACCTGCCCCTAAAAATAAAAGTCCTTTATAAAAAGCGTGATTTACAAGATGAAATAATGCTATATTATATGATGATAAACCTACTGCTATTACCATCATACCTAATTGACTCATAGTTGAATAGGCAATAACTTTTTTAATATCTTGTTGAAATAAACCTATAAGAGAACTAAATACAGTAGTTATTGCACCTATTCATAGACATAAAATTAAAACAGTTGAGCTATACTCAATTAATGGGCTTGCTCGCATTAATAAATATACCCCGGCTGTAACCATAGTAGCTGCGTGTATTAAAGCTGAAACGGGTGTAGGACCTTCCATAGCCATAGGTAATCATACATGTAAACCTACTTGTGAACTTTTAGCCATTGCACCTATTAATAGACATATACCTACAATAGTCACTATGTTTTCATTTATATAAGGGGCTAATGAAAAAACAGTACTGTAATCTATATTACCAAAAGATCATAATATTCCAAACATACCTATTGTTAAAAAACAATCACCTACTCTATTTGTTAAGAAGGCTGATATAGAACTTTGATTTGCTGCTATTCTAGTAAATCAAAAACTTACTAAAAGATAAGAGCAAATTCCCACACCTTCTCATCCTACAAACATTAATAAAAAATTATTAGCTGTAACTAAAATTATCATCATAAATGTGAAAAGACTTAAATAACTAAAAAATCTTTGATTATGAGGGTCATGACTCATATATCCTATTGAATATATATGAACTAAGGAAGAAACTATTAATACAGGGATTAACATAGAAACAGTTAATGAATCAAAATTAAAGCTTCATGACACATTAAGTGATTCACTGTCTATCCATCTAAATAACTCTATTGAAACAGGTATACTGTTTATACCTGTTTCAATAAACACAGTTATAGCTAATAGTGTTGTAATAATTATACAAGTACATGCTATTAGTTGTGATCCTGAAACTCCTAATTTTCTACCTAATAATCCGGAAACTATTGAACCTAATAAAGGCAAGATTATTATAGCTAGATACATTATTTATATTCTATTGCAATTGTACCTCTTAATCTATAAAAAGCTACTAGTATACTTAATCCTATTGCAGATTCGGCACCAGCTATTGCTATTATATATATTGCATATGTTTGACCTAATATATCATCAAAGCTTAAAGAGCTTACTAGTATTAAAAAGGTAATAGATAAAAGCATAATTTCAATTGAGATAAGCATTAAAATAATATTTTTTCTATTTAATACAAACCCTAAAATACCTATCAAAAATAGTATAAGTGATAAATTCATTATGCAAATTGTAATTTGATTAATCTGTAGTTTTTTTCCTATTAATCCATATCTTTTTTTTTTTCATTACTACTCAGACATCCTATTATTACTTGTATCTCTCTTTATAATTATATTTACGTTAATATTAATCTCTCTTTAGAGGCTTATCATTAAACCAAATATAATATATCTAATAAATAATATGTATTATTAATAAATCTGGTATGTCTGTATCACCAATAATTATAATTATAATATATAAATTAAAAAAAAAACCGTAAAAATAGTAAAACACTAAGATTTAAAATATAAGAATATCTTTATTTATTTTTATTCATAACCTTAATTTTAAGTAATAAGGAGAGAGGAGTTAATATAAATTATAATAGTATTTTACCCATAGTTACTTAATACAGTATCTTGTTTACTATAAATTTTTAAAGCACCTTTACCTAATTCAAAAGCAAACCCTAAAGTTAAAACTAAGAAAAAGATTAACATAATAATTAAACCATATATTCCATTATTATAAGCACTTATTACATAAGGATATACTAAAAGAATTTCTAAATCAAAAAGTAAAAATAAAAGAGCAAATATGAAAAATGATATATTAAACTGTGTTCTATTTTGAGAGGTGAAAGAATGAAATCCGCATTCAAAAGGACTATTTTTTTCATTATATGGAATATGAGAGGCAAATATTAAATTTAGAGCTAATAATATAAAAGCTAATATAGGTATAAAAAAAAAAAAAAAAGTAATACTAGTCATTTATGTATTAAATAAAAAAATAGCAAGTATACTTGCCAAACTTAATATTGAGCTTGGGTTAAATATAAATAATAAAATAATTAATGTTAATATAGAAATAGATATACTTAAAGTACTAGATAATACTATATCTTTTATTTTATATATAATTTTATTTTTTATATTATTATTATCTAATATATTGATTTTCAATTCTAAATTATCTAAATCTGTATTTAATTTGTATTCAGATTCATCAAAAAATACTTGTTTTATTATATTCAAATAATAAACAGCACTTATTACACTAGTTAATATAGCTACTATTGTTAAAAATATAAATCCATTATCTAGAGCTGCAGATAATACCATCTGTTTAGCAAAAAATCCTACTAAAGGAGGTATACCTATGAATGAAAAAATAGTTATAGTTAAACTTAAAGCTAACATAGGGTTAATATAAAAATATCCCTTAATTTGAGTAGTTAATTGTACAGGAGAATTATTTTTATCCAATAAATTAGAGTATTCTTTATCTTCACTTGTATATAAATATAGCGAATAACCTACAGCAAGCAATAAAAGAAATACATTTAAATTACTTAGTGAATACTGCATTAAATAAAACACAAAAGCCTGTATTGATTCTAAGCTATTAATACTAATAGCTAATAATATAAATCCTATATGGGATATAGTACTAAATGCAAACAATCTTTTTATTCTAAATTGATTTAATCCTAATATAGTCCCTATAATTAATGATAAAAAACAACTTACTAATAGACTAAAAGTTCAATTAAAATTAAGTGAAAAGTAAGAATTACTAGTATAGTGTATTAATTCCAATAGAAATATAAAAATAGATATTTTTGCTATAATTGCTACAAACGTTGTAACTATTGTAGGTATAGCATCATAAACATCAGGACTTCAAAAGTGAAAAGGTGCAGCACTAACTTTAAATAAAAAACCAATAGATATAATAAGTAAAGAAAAATTAATATAATTAGCTTTATACCAATATAAAATATTATGAGACAAATTATTAAGCATATCTGATATACTTATTATAACATAATAACCGTCTAAACTAGTAGTACCAGAATTTGCATATAATAAACTTGTACCTAATAAAATTATACATGAGGATAAACCTCCAAGTAAAAAATAAATAAGTCCAGCTGATGTTGCTAATTCGCTATTCCGATATATTGTAGCTAATAAATATAAACCATAACTTTGTAATTCTATAGATAAAAAAATAGATACTATGTCACTACTAGATATAAGAAATACAGCTCCTGTTATAATAAATAATAAAATTAAGGGATATTCTATTATTCTGTATTGTTCAGCCATTTTATTAATTAAATTATTTTTTAAATATTTTAATTTAAAAAATAATAATTTATATAAACTAGAATATTCTTGTATTCATATTCTTCTAGGAAAGAAACTAGTTAATTGTAATATAATTGTTGTGATTATAAATATAAATATTTGAAATATATGACTAGTGACAGTTACATGAAATAAACCTCCAAACAGTCCTATATCATTATTTAAACTAGATATAGTTATTTGTAGGGCTATACTAGAGCAAAAAATAAAAATAATCATCGTGATACGAGAATATAATATAGACTTGTCTTGTCTAAGTGTCACGGCATTGGATAGTAATAAAAATAAAAGTGAGTTTAATAACATTTATTATTTCCTATTAAAGACTTGAACTTCAATCTAGATATTAGAAGTATCCAGCTCTACCATTGAGCTAATAGGAATAGGAATAGGAATAGGAACAGGAATATAATAATTATAATATACTTATAAAAATTCGCGTTAAAAATAAACGAATAAATTTGGGCAATATATATTTAGAAAACATATATATCATTACTAATAGTAACAAAAAAGTAAAAGTTACTTGATTTATAAAATAAAAAGGAACTAATTGAGGCATAGTTATATATATATAGATAAATGGATATAATCATTAGACATATCAATTAATTATTATATAAAAACTATTATAAGTAGTAATTAGTGGGTAATTAATGTAAATCTAACGCGTCTTTTATATAAGAACTTGTTAATACTACAAAAACTTGAGCTTGAATAAATGCTATTCCTAGTTCTAATCCACTGAAAGCTATAATAAAGGCTAAAGGTACTAACCCTAAAAATAAAAATAAAAAGCCAGAGGTCATAATGTTATATGTAAATCCAGCTAAAATATTTAATAACATATGTCCCGAAAGGATATTAGCAGCTAAACGTAATCCTAAACTAATATTTCTAGCTAAATATGAAATAAATTCAATTAAAACTAATAAAGGTAATAAACCTAAAGGGCAACCTGCAGGAACAAATAAAGAGAAAAATTTTAATCCGTGTTTATTAAACCCTAATATTGTAGCACCTAACACAACTGTAAAACTAATAGAAAATGTTAACATAAAATGGCTAGTTGAAGCAAAACTGTATGGTATCATACCTATTAAATTATTTACTAATATAAATATAAATAATGTATATATAAAGGGAAAATATATTTGGCCTTCTTTACCATTTATTTGATTTACAACTATGCTATGTATAGTTGCATATATAGATTCTTGACTTAGTGATCAATTATTTGATAATATTTTATTATTATTCGTCGCTAATAAATTTAAAATTAACATTATTAAAGCACTAATAATTAAATATAATCCAATATTTGTTATAGATAAATGTAAATTAGCCAATATAGGTGCATCTATACTTATAAAATTTCTAATCTCAAATTGATCTAAAGGACTATTTATTTCTAATGGTAATAAAAATATCATTGTTGTATATATTCATATATATATATAATACCTATATACATATTACTATATGTACTTTAATTAAGCCACATACAGTAATAGGAAGGCCATCATAAGAGCAAATAGACCTGTAGCTTCTGCAAAAGCAAACCCTAGAATAGCATAAGAAAATAATTGTCCTTTTAAAGAGGGATTTCTAGCTACACCTAAAATTAATGCTCCAAAAACTACACCTATTCCTACACCGGCTCCTATTAGCCCGGTAGTAGCTAGACCTGTTCCTATAATTTTTGCAGCTTGAACCATCGAGAAACCAAGAAAATGAAAAGAAAACTTGTAAAACTAAGGTTTAGTTTTACAAAGAAAGAAAACCTAAGAATATGAAAAGGAATTGTGTTAATTATGGTTTCCTTTTGCAGGTTTGACAACGTTTAATTCCACAATTTTTACATACTCAGATCATTCAATGAGGTCCACTGTTACACATACTACAATGGAATACTAGTATTTGGGTTGTAGATCTCAAATCTTTTCATTCATGCCTACAATTAGCTCGTTTCCTTCTTAAGCGTAAACCATAATCAATTGCAAAACCTGTTGCTATAACAATTGTAGCAACAATCATAGTACCCTCGTCAAGATTGATATCCTCTATAGTATTACTAGGAGGTATCATAGCAAATGACTCTATTAAGGGGCCAAAGGTATCACTACTGAAGTTCCCAAAGCTGTCCAAATGTTCGAAATAATATCAAACAAAATCATCTATGTATAACATTTTTCCGGGCTTTCCTTTTTGAAATTAAAATTTGTAAAACTTCGGTTTATTTTACCTATGATTGAAATCTTACTCTTATTTTGATGCTTGATTTGACACGCTTCATGCTTAAGAGACACTTAGGTTCATTTTACCTTATAAAATAACAATGTATTTTATAAGGTAAAATGAAAATGTATCTTATTTAATAAGGTACACCTTGTGTACCTTATCCTCTTTATTGTTTTTCTAATCAGTTTAAAAATTTTTCTATAGAAACTGACTCTATTACTATTGGCATGGAACTATGTAATATTCCGCATATTTCGGAGCATTGTCCATAAAAAATACCTTCTCTATTTACAAGTACAGATACTTGACTTAGTCTACCAGGATAAGCATCACATTTAATACCTAAAGCCGGGCAAGCATAGGAATGTATTACATCCGCTCCTGTTACTATAAATCTTACATGAGTTAACTGAGGAAGGATAACTCTATTGTCTACTTCTAACATTCTAAGTGCACCTTCTTCTAAGTCTGATTCTGGCACTAAATAAGAATCAAATTCAATAAATTCTTCATCACTATTTAAAAAATCTGGGTACTGATAACTTCAATATCATTGGTGACCTTCTGCTAAAACTGACATTGCAGGGTCACTTACTTCATCCATTAAATATAATAATTTAAATGAAGGAAAAGCAATTAATATTAATATTAAAGCAGGTGTAATTGTTCAAATTAGCTCAATTAATGTACCATGATTTAAATATTTATGCGATATAGGTGACTCTGTATTAATAAAAGTTTTAACTATAGATAGTAATATTCAACCAACACCAAATAAAATTATTAATAAATAAAACATTATATTATCATGCAGTTCTACTATACCTTCCATTTGTGGAGTACCACTATCTTGAAAATATAGACCTCAAGGTTTAGGAACATCACTGTAATATTTAGAAGATAATGTATTACTTAATGTAATAAATAATAAGGGTAAAAATAGTAAAATTGAACTTGAACTTAAAAAATTAGATTTTATTGTGTTACTATTTGTATTTGTATTTGTATTTGTATTTGTATTTGTATTTATTTTATAATATATTAAATCTTGAATATTATCTAATTCCTCAGGTAATTCAGTTAAACTATTTTCAATTAACGAAATTAAAGGTACAAATATTAAAAAATGTGAAAAATATATAACAGTTGAAATTTGTCCAAATTCTATGAATGGAGATTCAACGTGTTTAGCTCCTAATTCCATTAATATTAAAAAATTACCTACAAATATAAAGAAAGCTATTTTACTTAAAGGTTTAAATTGTATACCTTTATATTTAGATAGGTCTGTAAAAGGCATAGTTAATAACATTAATATAGCCGAGAGCATTGCAATAACACCTAATAATTTATTAGGTATTGATCTTAATATAGCATAAAATGGTAATAAATACCACTCAGGGACTATAGCAGGAGGGGTTTGCATTGGATTTGCCATAACATAATTTTCACTATCTCCTAAAAAATTAGGTATAAAAAATACAAATATAGCTAAAATAAATATAAATAGTAATATTGTAATTAAATCTTTAAATATAAAATAAGGAGCAAAAGGTATTCTATCGTAATTACCAGATATACCTAATGGATTACTTGACCCTGCACTTTCATGTAATGAAAGTAAATGCATTAATGCTAATGCAACCAAAACAAAAGGTAAAACAAAATGTAAAGCGAAAAATCTATTAAGAGTAGCGTTATTAACACTGAACCCCCCTCAAATAAATTCAACTATATCTTGCCCAATTCAAGGTATGGCACTCATTAAATTTGTTATAACTGTGGCACCTCATAATGACATTTGACCATATGGTAATACATAACCCAAGAATGCTGTTACTATCATTAGTATGAATATAACTGTACCTAGAGTTCATACTAATGTTATTGGTGCTTTATATGATCCATAGTATAATCCTCTACCTATGTGTAGATATACTAAAAAAAAAAAGGCTGAAGCTGTATTTGAATGAAAATATCTTATTAGTCATCCATTATTTACATCACGCATTATATGTTCTACTGAAGTAAAGGCTTCCAACGTACTTGGGTTATAATGCATAGCTAAAGTAACCCCTGTAATTATTTGAATGATAAGACATAACACTAATAATGATCCAAAATTTCACAAATAACTTATATTACTGGGCTGGGGCGAATCAATCAAATATGAATTTACTAATTTTAATAAAGGATGCTTTTTAAAAGTTCTCACGCTTTATTTTAATTTATTTATTTATTACTAATTTGATTGTTATTATGTTTTATTATATTTTATTGTTATTATGTTTTATTATTAATAATAAAAATTTAATATATCTTAAAAACAATTTATTTAATCTATTCTTATATATTTACTATTTTTACCTTGATCATTAAGTATTATTTGAAGCATATAGTGATTTAATCAATATCTAAAAAATTTATTCACCCTATAATCCATAAATCTTACCTACACCCCCTTTCTTTCCTAAAAATTTAATACATCTTAATTAGAGTTTGCTAGATTTGTTATTATTTCAAGAGGATTAGTCCCTTCCTTTCAAGATACAAGTACTTCAGGCATATTCTGCGATATTCAATCTAAAAAAAATTTATTCGCATTAGTATCCATATAAGGAGGTAGTCATAGACTATTTACTTGGGTACGTGATGAATGTATGTGGGCTATGAAAATGGCAGCCATATTTCTAGCATATGGTTGACTAGAAAGATCTTTTATGTATCCTCGGCTTCCTATACCATCAGGATCTTGAAGCATTATATATTTGGGATCGCATGCTCCAGTCAGAACCTTATCCCCGTTATAATTCAGACTATGGAATACTCTATTAGTCTGAGCTAGATGTAAATGGACATATATAGCGTGGGATATTAAGTCCCGTCGTCTTACTCCGGGATTGCTTACTATCATGTTTCTAAGCTTATTATATGCCTGTAGAAAGTTCATTTCATAATCGTCACACATTTTATCTGCTCAATCAGGAATTATAAATCCTAATCTACGACTATAGCGTAGATATGGTAAGTCTCAAGGGAATTGACGGGCTACTTGTCTTGAACTCATATATTCTTTATTAGCAATTAGTTCTTTGATTTTTTCCGTTTCCTCAATATCAGAATCTTCTTCTGATGTTTCAGGAGAAGATATATTTTCAATACCCGAATATTCTTCTGTTTCAATAGTATATAATATATTATCAATCTCCATTCTTGTTCCTTGTTCAGGAGTACTTATATCCATCCTTTCTCCTTGTTCAGAAGTTGTTGGAATTACTGCTTCACCTGTTTCAGGAGCTGCTTCACCTGTTTCAGGAGTATCTGTAATATCCATCCTTACTATAATGTCATTGAAATTACTAAAATCAAAATATTTATTATTAAGTTGTAGTTGATATTCAAGACTAACAGAAGAATAATTATTATTTATTAGGGGTAGTGTTAACTCTTTGTTTATTGATATAGGTTCTTTATTTAATTCTGTTACTAATTCCTTTATTTTAGTAAATAATAATATTTCTTGTTCTATACGACATTCTATACCATTTAATAGACTTTTTATCTCTACAGCGGCAGGGGCAGAGCTAGGGACAGCTATAGGTTTAGTTATATTTACTACAATTTTTCCATCAATAGATTCCCTAAATAAATTATCCAATATAGGTATAAATACATTTTGTATATTATATATCTTATTCCTTATACTTAAAGTAAACATATCTTTACTTATATATTGTAATATAATATTGGGTGATAATTTATTTTTAAAAGATTCAATAGAAAAATGCTCAACAGTTACAATTTGTTTACTATATACTTTTTTATCATTTAATAATAAATTTTGGTATTTAATTTGTTCTGAGTAAGGAATAAATACAGTTCCTTTACTTAGAGAAGAAAAATATTTATGACGAAGGCTAATTTTTGTATTATAATCAGTAACATTATGATCACATTTATATCAGTTAATAAATAAACTCTTTAATCCATTAAAGTCAAAATTAAAATATAAATTTAATATTAAGTTAAATAGAGGGATAAGCATAGGAATTCAAATATAAGGAAGTATATAATAAAGATGAATATAGTGAATACTACATAATATTAGAAATTTGGGTATAGTTATCTGTAAAAGACAATTATTAAATAATGAGTATTTAGTAGAAACATTATTGATATTAACTTTATAAGTTATTAATGATAAAAAAAACATAATTAAAGGGTATATGCTAAGAAGACTTCTAAATTTATATCATAAATCATTATAATTATTATTATCTATTAAGTAGAAAAACCCTAATTTTAAAGTGGTACTCGCAACAATAAATCCTAATAAAGTAATAAATAAAGACTTTCAATTATTCTTTAATAATTCAATTATTCTATAAAATTTATTCGATCCTGTAATAAATAAATAAAAAGTCTTAAAAGAACTATGTTTTTTATTCTTTATATTATAATAAGTTGAACAAATCATAATAATAAGACTAAATACACACATTATAAAAAAAATAGTATTAGGAATATTATTAATATTCCCCTTTAAGACTTGATTTAATATATTAAACAAATTTGACGGGTCATATAAAAGAGTGAGCTTATATTCAAAATTGTTACTAAAAATACCATCAAAAAATAGGAATAAAAATAAAATAAAAATTATTATTAGAATTTTTATTAAATTAAATAAAAAATTATAATTTTTGAAAAATAAGCTTAAAGTAGAGACTATACTACCTAAAATATAACTTTGTGTAGGTAAACTTACAAATGCGTGAGGCTTAGGAGGGCTAGTTAGACATCATTCTAATGATTCATAAGCCTTATTTAATAAATTTTGTAAGGAATCAGCATAAAATTGAGGTGTAACTCAAGGATATCTATTTGTTGCCTTACCTTCTACTAATTGAGTATAAGTAATATTTAAGAATAATCATGTAGCAACTACACTAATAATAGATCCTAAACTACTTACTAAATTTCAACCTGCAAATGCATCAGGATAATCACTAATTCTTCTAGGCATTCCTTGTAGACCTAAGAAATGTTGAGGGAAAAATGTTAAATTTACACCAATAAATAATACCCAAAAATGTACTATACCCAGCATTATGTTATAATTAAGCCCTAATATTTTAGGAATTCAAAAGTATCATGCACTAAATAAAGCAAATACTGCTCCCATACTTAAAACATAATGGAAATGAGCTACGACGTAATAAGTATCGTGAAATGCTATATCAAGTGAAGCATTAGCTAATATTACCCCACTTAATCCTCCAATTGTGAACATAAATACGAATCCTAAAGCAAACAACATAGATGGTGTTAATACCAATGATCCTCCATAACAGGTTGCTAATCAGCTAAATATTTTAATACCTGTAGGTACTGCAATAATTAATGTAGCAGCAGTAAAATAGGCACGTGTATCTACGTCTAATCCTACAGTATACATATGATGACTTCAAACTACAAATCCTAATACTCCAATAGACATCATGGCATATACCATACCTAAATAACCAAATACACTTTTGTTAGAACTAGCTGAAATTGTAGTACTTATTATACCAAAACCTGGTATAATAAGAATGTAGACCTCGGGGTGGCCGAAGAACCAGAAAAGATGTTGATATAGTATAGGATCACCACCACCTGCTGTTTCGAAGAATGATGTATTAAAATTTCTATCTGTTAATACCATAGTGATTGCACCAGCTAATACAGGTAAAGATAATAATAATAAAACAGCTGTAACTAATATAGCTCATCCAAATAAAGCTAATTTATGTAATCTTATACCAGGAGCTCTCATATTTAATATAGTTGTTATAAAATTAATGGCTCCTAATAAACTACTTATACCTGAAAGATGTAAAGCAAAAATGGCTAAATCTACGCTAGGTCCACTATGACTTTGTATTCCTGATAAAGGAGGGTAAAGAGTCCAGCCTGTACCCGCCCCATTTTCTATACCACTAGCAAACAAAAATAGTAATAGACTAGGAGGTAATAATCAGAAGCTTATATTATTAAGTCTAGGAAATGCCATATCGGGACCACCTACAAGTAATGGTAATAAAAAATTACCAAATCCACCTATCATTGCAGGCATGACCATAAAAAATATCATAACTATAGCATGAGCTGTTATTATACTATTGTATAGTTGATTATCAGCTATAAATTGTACACCAGGTCCTGATAATTCTAATCTGATTAATACAGAAAATGCTGTACCAATTAAACCTGATAATAGTGAAAATATTAGATACAATGTTCCTATATCTTTTGCATTAGATGATAAAAATCATCTTTCAAGTCAAAGACTTATTGATGATTTATTATTAATTAATTTTTTTTTATTGTCTTCTATTTCAAGAGTATTACTATTTTTATCTTCATAATTAATATTTAATTTTTTAATTTTTTGCTCTCTTACAGTATTAACTATAGGTCGATAGTTATTATTACTTATAAGAAAAACATAGTTCAAACTACTTAACAAATATTTAAAAAGAAGAAGAGTAAACTATTAACTCCACATATGGGTTAATAGTTTACTCAAGGTAAAATATTTAAGTAAATAAATTATATGCTTATTATAACATACCAATTAATTATTATTATATTTTTATTAAAAATATGAGCCAGGAGAGAAAATCGAATTCTCATTATTAATGCATGAAATTAAAGTTCTAACCTATTGAACTATCCTGGCTAAAATAACTTTAAATAATATTATTATTTATATAAAATAAAATAAAGGGTGGATACCCTGAATTGAACAGAGAACTTACTGTGCCACATACAGTTGCTCTACCTATTGAACTATATCCACCTAATTAAAAAATATTAATTAATTTATATAAGTAAATCTATATTACCCTTTTATTCCGGAATGATTCGAACATTCAATGTTAAATACCAAAAATTTATGACTTACCTATTAGTCTACGGAATACTTTTAAAAGACAAATATTCACCTTTTAAAAGTTTATCAGACAAAATACATTGTAAACTCCCAGTAAATAATATTATTTACCTTATAAATACTTTATCTAGTTTAAGTACTAGATAGCAATGAATTCAATGATTAAAATTATAAACAATTAATTAATTAACTTTTATTAACAGACTCAGAAAAAAAATTAATACCGATAAAACACTTTAACATTAAACTCCTTTTTATTATAGCATAAGACATTATATTTTTTATCTTATCATTTATAATATTAGGGTCATTTATATACTTTGCAGAATATTTTTTAATTCGTGTTTTTTTTTATAAAGAAAAAAAATAAGCTAAGTCTATTAAGTAAATAATCTAAATATATTTATAACCAATACGAATTAACTACAACTATTATACACTTAACCCAATATATTAATGTGTTTGTCTTAATTTATATTGAAAACAACTAAATAAATTAAATTAGGTAAAATAATTGAAATTTAAATTACTTATAGATGACAAGACTTGAACTTGCATGGTTTATTACCACCCTGTCCTAAGCAGAGCCTGGTTACCAATTTCAGCACATCTATTAATATAATTTATACATATACTCTAATTACCTTTAGACTCTAAAATTTTATAAATCCAAAATGCTCGAGGTAAGATTTGAACTTACAGCCTAAACATCTTCAGAGTTCCGCTCTACCAGGTTGAGCTTCTCAAGCTTTTGGTAAATGTCTGTTATTACGACTATTATTTATGGAGATAATAAGACTTGACCCTATAATAACGATATGCAAAATCGCAGTTTTACCTATTAAACTATATCCCCTTTATTTTATAAACACTTTTATATTTTAATTTGGTACCATTAAAATACCTTTTACCTGTATATAATTTATTTATAATTAAACACAAACACTTTTAAAAATGATAATGATGTAATATTAATTTTTTATTTCATTAAGTTACCTATAGATGGAAATACAGGTATATTAAATATTTCCTTTATTTTTATTAGAATCTAAATGATTATTTTTATTAGTTATTATATTATCTAATTCTTTCTATCTAGAATCAATCACATTGTTATTATCTTCAATTTTATCTTGTAATATAATAGTATTAATATTAGAAGGTATAATTCTTATTTGATTTTTATCTGTATAGTCAACAAAAGGTAAATAATAATTTTTTTCTAATTTATTAAATGCATTATAATAATTAAGGTTATAATAATTAAATTTGAATATAGCTAACATATAAAAACTTAGTCTTATGTCTAACTTACTTAATATATGTCGTTTATTATTACTACCTCCATTAAGAGATATTGAAAAATAAGATTGTTTAATTGTATTTACTATATTATGTCATGATATATCATTTTATACAAATAACATTTTATATAATAATTCATTTATTCCTTTTTTACTTAGAATTTTACTTAGTATATCTAAATTAACTATTAATAATGAAATATCACCAAATTTCATTGTTTTATGTTCTACTTTATTTGTTATATAAATTATTATAAGTTCATTAATACCACCATAAGATAATGAATTATTAAAATTTATTAAATCAATATTAAATTTATCAGTTGAACATCATAGTGATGCTATACCTGTATTAATATTATAAGCATTTTGATTTAAATTGCTAAGAGTAAAAAATCTGTTATGTCCCGAAATATGTAATGTATCGTTTGTAATAATATTTGTTTTATTCCTTTGTTTTTGTGATTTAAAAGAGGCAATTCCTCAAAAAACTAAGCAAAGAAAAGCCTATATTATCTAAAATATAGATGCGACTGAGTACCAAAAAAAGTTATCATTATCATTAGAGCGTATGAAATAGCTGTCTGTAATACTTATAAAAATAAATAAATTTAAATAAAATATTATTATTTTTTTCCTATGTCCGAGAGAGGACTTGAACCCCTACGGCGTGTGCCAATAATGCTTAAAATTATTTTGTCTACCAATTCCAGCACTCGGACTTATACTATAAAAATTTAAAAATACACATATATATAGTAATATTTTTAAAGAGAGTTTAAGGCCAGAATGACTTGAACACTCATCTGAGCTATCATGAGCAGCTTGCTTTACCAATTAAGCTATAGCCTTATAAAAAATACGGACAAAAGAATTGCACTTTCATTTACTGGACATGAGCCAGCTATGTTACTATTACATTAATCCGCATATATATTATTTAATAGCCCAAGAGGAATTCGAATCCCCGTCTTAACAGTGAAAAAGTTATGTCTTAACCAACTTGACTATTGGGCCTAAAATTATAAAGTGTTTAAAGCCTAGTGCAAGTATCGCGCTTACTTCAATCGATTACAAAACGATTGCATTACTTTTATGCTAACCGGGCTAATAATTTATTTTAATATATATCTTGTATAGTAGAATAATAAATTAGTACTTTATACCTAAAAAAATTAGAAATCTTTCAGCTAAAGCCTATGTATTAAAACATTAATATACATATGTATATTAATGTTAAAACAATATTTGTAGTGTTAAACTACGTTTATTTAAGAGTATATTAAAGTAAGTTTCGTACCTAGATGCCTTCAGCACTTATCATTAGCTAACTTAGCTTTCCTGCCATGCCTGTATTAAACTTTACTCATGTGAAGAGTAAGAACCTTATTAAATTTAATATACAAAAAATTTTATTTTTCGTTATATTTAATATTAGATACACAAACAACAGGTAAACCATAGGTTAACATACCCAACTCCTTTCGTACGAAGGGGCTTTCCTTTTTTTACTCTAATTTCCCCTAGAAGATAGAAACCATACTGTCTTACGACGTATTTAACCCAGCTCGTGTAGCTTTTTAATGGACGAACAGTCCCACCCTTCATAATTCCTGCATTTATGTGGATAAGCTAAGCCGACATCGAGGTGCCAAACTGCGCACTCAATTTGAACTCTCTTGCGCAATAAGCCTGTTCAATATTTGTTACCATAAAATTATTTATCTTTTATTTCCATCTTTTACAAAATGGTTCAGACTATATATTCAAAATTTTTTTTATTAATATTCAATATTTAGGTACTTTAAACTATTTATTATTAAATATAAACCTAATATGATTTAGATCAATTAATTTAAATATTAAGGACTACTTATTCAACCTTTTAGACCAAATGATCCGATTTTCTTTTTAGATTTATATTTAGAAAATTGTAAATTTGATCTTAAATTACCTCTTAAAAGAGTAGAAGATTTATTTAATATAGAAGAATCTATATTTCTTAAATTACCTATAAATTTAAATTTATATATAGCTCTTTGAGCTATAAGACGTCTAGTTAATCTACCACTAGCTTCTAATCTGATACCACTTACAACTTTATATTTCATAGAATTTAATACATTATTTTCCAAACCTAAGGGTTTAATATTCCTTTTTAAATATAATGTTTTTAACGTTTTATCTAAACTATCTGTAGGTTTATTTAAATTTACAAGATAAAAAAATAAATTTTTGTTTATTAAATGTTGTATTTCATTTTTTTTATAACTATATTCATCAAGATGAATTAAATTTTTTTGACTCGGTAATCTAATTTTTCTTAATGAAGTCTTTAATACTTTTAATATACTATTCTTTCTATTTCTTAATTTTACAGCTAAAATTTGTGTTAAGATATCACTATTTAAATAATAATTCTTTAAAATTATTAAATTAAATTCTACTTTTTTATTATAAACTTTTTGTATAAATAAATTTAAAGGTAAAAGATAAATATTTTTAAATTTAAATTTATTTAATGACATTATTTTTTTTATATATATATATAATCTTTCTTTTTTTAAAGATTTTTTTATAAAATTTTTATAATAATCTTTTTCATAAGTTATTAAATTGTTTTTATTTCAATTTAAGGTTTTTAATAAAATATGTTTATCATATTTTATTTTATATTTAAAATTCATGCCTATTTTATATATAAGTTTCAGTTTTTTTACTAAAGAAATATGCATTATTTTTTTTAATAATTTTAATATTTTTTTTTTATAATACTTAGCCTGTCTATTGTATATATACAGAGTAATTATTACTTTATCTACACTATGATGCTTTAATTCTGCTTTACTAACTAAAATTCTAGTAGTAGATAATCTTCTCATTCATTTACGAATCCTGGGAAGTCTTGCAGTGGCTTCAAACTTATAACTATATAAATTAAAATAATTTCTTATTAATTTAATTATAAACTTATCAGCTATAGGTAATAATTTCGTTGTATTATAATTAAAAGAGTAAATACTATTTAGTCATTCTTTATTAGCGGGGGAATTATGTTTAACATCCCCTAGAGCATTAAAATATTTTTCATTCTTATTTACTTTTATAAGTTTTATCTTCTTTATTTTTAATTTTAAAATATTTAACATATTATTTATTTAATTAGGACTTTATTTAAATTTACTTATTGTCCAATTATTAAAGTTAATTAACTTTAATATTATTTCATTAATACTTTAGTATTAATTATTATAAAAACATTTTTATTACTGTATAGTAATATATATTGAATTATTAATAAAAGAAAATGCTAGGCTTTAGTAAAAGGTTATTAGCAATATTAACCTTTTAGTCGTTGAACGTTCTAACTTCATTAATTAAATGCTTAAATTAGTTTCGCTTCAAATTTACTTTTTAAGTATTTCTTGAAATTTACCTAGATTTTTCCCTTATTTATATATAGATATAAAGGGAGGACTAACATTTATCCCTAGCGTAGCTTTTTCAAAAATCCAAGACCTTTCCTTTCCGCATCTTGTGATCATATGCCCCGCTTACGCGACTGAAAGACGTGTAAGTCAAACAGTAAAGCAAGATTAAGCCATTAAACTTTGTAAGTAAAAAAAAAATATCATTAAATAAGCTACATTGTAGCTTATTTAATGATATTACAAAACATTATAAATATTATATTATAATTATTTACTAATATTTAAATTACATCTATTATTTAATAGTAAAAATCTTACTTAAATAAAGAAAATAATTAAATTTCCAATTTCTCAGAAAAAAAATTGATTTAGTTATGTAATTCAAATTTAAATTATAAATATGTATATATACATAACCTATATATAATTACAAAAAAAAATTTTTTTTGTAATTTTACACCATTCTCTTTGGATACTCCCAGGTACTTTTTATGGGATCTGTGCCCCGCATAAACCGTCACCTAGCAATTGTTCCATTTATAAATGGTAAAAATGCAATACACAAAAAATGCAAACATTTTTTTTTCAATATAATAAGTGAAGTAAAGGTATTTCAATTATACCGTATACGGTTACCTTATAAGCTACAACTCACTATATTATATCCAATAACTAGCAACAGTAAAGCTGCATAGGGTCTTCTCGTCTAACTAGAGGTAAACTGTATCTGCACAGTTATTCCAATTTCACTGAGCCAATCATTGA
>Ga0209838_1000002_pt1 | contig 34493 bp, 25 predicted proteins | sample OrgsoiDNA2013047_FD_185797 | JGI IMG/M metagenome (GOLD analysis project Ga0209838, IMG submission 185797) | Permafrost soil microbial communities from the Arctic, to analyse light accelerated degradation of dissolved organic matter (DOM) -... | ecosystem: Environmental > Terrestrial > Soil >... | reverse complement strand
TACTGGTATCTTAGTTATTGTTTGTACAGGTATAGGAGCTGGTATTAGTTTAGTGATATATTCTGCTATAAACTAATAATGAATTAAGGCATTCTTTAGCAGTGTTTTATTAGACATAATATTGTACCGCAACAAATCAAATAAACTTTACGAAATATTAAATACATTCCTCCTTTATATATTATTTTTAGTAAAATAGTATAATAAATGTAATAAAAAAAAGTCTATAGTAATAACTAAGGTATTATATAGAAAATAATTAAGGTATTTATATGGAAAAGATATAGCTAAATATACATATATATTATATTATAAAAAAGGTAGTGATGGAATTGGTAGACATGAATAGCTTAGGCCTATTTAATTTTTTTAATTTTATCCGTTCAAGTCGGATTTACCTTATACTATACGTGTGATATCTCTTATGCGTTTGTTTATTCCCTGTCATATTGTATATTTTTAGTGAATGAATCTAATATTCTTGTAATAAGCTATAAATAATATTTAAATATATATATAGTTTCTATTTAAAACTAAATAAAGTTTATTATATAAATACTTTAATTTATATTTATATATGTTGTGGACTAATAGGTAAGTCATAAATTTTTGGTATTTATCATTGAGTGTTCGAATCACTCCAACATAAATATATAACAATATATATTTAATATTGAGTGCATATTAAATTATTTTAACGGCGAATATAGTTCAATCGGTAGAACAACTGTATGTGGCACAGTACGTTCCCTGTTCAAATCAGGGTATTCACCCTATATAAACACATAAGCTAAGGCCAAGATAGTTCAATTGGTTAGAACATTAATTTCATGCATTAATAATGAGAATTCAACTTTCTCTCTTGGTATTTTGTCCACTTTTAATAAGGTATTATTAGTAATGCGATGCAATATTCATTTGGTATTTCTATATAAAACATAGAAAAATATATAAAGAGACTATTAGTCTTATAAGCAGCTTGAGTTATTAAAATAAGAGCGTACAATTTAACATGTTAAAAAAAAATATTTTAAAACTATCTAGGATTGAATTTATATCTCAGTCTATAATAACCTCCCCCTCGTTATTCGTATTAAATTTTTAATATGTTTTATGGTTGTAATGTTTTTTTTAAGTATTATTTTAATGCTAAAAAAGAATTAGTTTAATTGGTAAAACAAATTTTTCTTAATGAAGAGTTAAATAAAAGTTTGAATCTTTTATTCTTTAATGTTAATATACTCAATATTATTTTTACTATTATCAAATGCTGTTACATTACGACGAGATAAATCCATACTTTTTAATAGAGTTGCTATAATAGGTTTAATTTATTCTTCATTACTAGCTATATCTAGTTTATTTATCGATAAATTACTTAATGGTATTGGATTATATGGTGGTTTATTTAACGCAACTAGTATAACACAAGTATTTCATATATTTATTTTTTATATTAGTGCTATTATAATGCAATTAACAGCTTTTTACCCTAGAAAAGTTTGAATAGCTGAATACTCTTCTTTAAGTAAATTAATCTTCTATAACTTTTTATATTATAGAACTAAAATTGTTAATAAAATGGGGGAACAATTTAAAATAATAGAATATCCTCTAATATTATTATTTATTATAACAGGAGCTGTTTTTCTAGTATCAACAAGTGATCTAGTTTCTATATTTCTTTCTATAGAATTACAGAGTTATGGATTATACTTACTTAGTACAATATATAGAAACTCAGAATTAGCCACTTCAGGTGGTCTTACTTATTTCTTACTAGGAGGTTTAAGTTCATGTTTCATTTTATTGGGAACTAGTTTATTATACGCAAACTCTGGTACAACTAATTTAGATGGAATATATGTTATAACTAGCTTAAGTGATTTGGCAAATGATACTAATAATGATATGTTGTACTGGTATAAATCTTATTATATCAATTTTTCATTGTTAATATTAAGCGTAGGTTTCTTATTCAAAGTTAGTGCAGCCCCTTTTCATTTCTGATCTCCTGATGTTTATGATGCTATACCTACAATAGTTACAACATTTGTAGCTATTGTTGCTAAGATTTCTATATTTATATTTTTTTTAGAATTAGTACATTATACAAGTAATTCTTTATTTAATTTTCAATTTAGTTGGACTTCTAGTTTACTAGTTAGTTCTTTACTTTCTTTAATTATAGGAACAGTTGTAGGTTTAACTCAATTCAGAATAAAAAGGTTGTTTGCTTATAGTACTATTTCACATGTTGGTTTTATATTATTAGCATTAAGTATTAATAGTATAGAGTCGATCCAAGCCTTTATATTCTATTTAATGCAATATTCTATTAGTAATTTAAATGCATTCATTATACTTATTAGTATTGGTTTTTCTCTTTATTTTTATATAAATGATAGTGATGAATTTAAACAATTAGCTGATAAAAACAATTCACCTATACAATTAATAAGTCAAATGAAAGGTTACTTTTATATAAATCCTGTTCTGTCATTAAGTCTAGCTGTTACAATTTTTTCTTTTGTAGGTATCCCACCTCTTATAGGATTCTTTGCAAAACAGATGGTATTAAGTGCCGCATTAGACAGTGGTTATGTTTTCCTTGCTTTAGTTGCAATATTAACAAGTGTTATTAGTGCAGTTTATTATTTAAACATAATAAAACAAGTTTTCTTTGATGAATCTGAATACAAAGTTAATCCAGAAGTAACTAACATGAATTTACATGGTAATATTATTAGAAGTAACGTTTTAATTAAAAGATTGACATTTAATACTAATAGTATTGTATTATCTAGTTCTTTAACTATAACTATATCTATATTAACTCTAACAATATTATTATTCATTTTTATACCCCAAGAATGATTAAATATGGCTAATATATTAGCCTTAATAATATTTAATCCTTAAATGACAAGTACTACTTTCTTTTTTGTTTTTATACCATTATTGGCTATTATTTTATTAGCTGTAAATTTAATATTTGCACCACATAATCCATACCAAGAAAAAGATAGTGCATTTGAATGTGGTTTTCATTCTTTCTTAGGTCAAAATAGAACACAATTCAGTATATCTTTCTTTATATTTGCACTTCTGTTTTTATTATTTGATTTAGAAATTCTTTTAGTTTATCCTTACGTTGTTAGTGCATATACAAACGGTATATATGGCCTAGTTATTATGTTAATATTTTTCTTAGCTTTAACATTAGGATTTGCTTTTGAATTAGGTAAAAATGCTTTAAAAATAGATAGCAAACAAATGTTTATTTTAGATAGTACTTATACAAATACAGTAAATGTTATATCTAGTTTTAAATGTTCTATTTATAAGGACTAATTATCCTAAAATTATAAACATATTAAAAACGTATAAAGTTAATTAGGGTTTTTTAATTAATAAAACTATTTACTTATTCGTTTGGTATTTACCAAATTATAATTATAATTATAATAAATAATATAATATTATTTATTATAAGCTGTCTTTTGGTTTCTATTCTATATTTATATTATGTATTTTACTTTCTCATCTTTTAAGTTATTATATGGACATCAAGGATATTAAAGTTATCAATATATTGATCTATTATGCAGATATATTACATTATAAAATATAATTAATATATAGAATGGAAAAGTTAAAAAAAAAAAAAATGCTCAATTTATTATATTTAATAAATTTAAATAATTGTGATACTCCTAGGCCTTGAGGTCTTTATTTTCAGGATAGTGCTACACCGCAAATGGAAGGTCTAGTTGAATTACACGATAATATTATGTTTTACCTAGTAATTATATTATTTGGTGTAGGTTGAATAATGATATCTATAGTTAGAAACTACACTAATGTTAGATCACCTATATCTCATAAATATTTAAACCACGGAACATTAATAGAATTGATTTGAACAATTACACCTGCCTTAATATTAATATTAATAGCTTTTCCATCATTTAAGTTATTATATTTAATGGATGAAGTTAGTGATCCTGCCATGTCTGTATTAGCAGAAGGACATCAATGATATTGAAGTTATCAATATCCTGATTTCTTAAATGCAGATGATGAATTTATAGAATTTGATTCATATTTAGTACCAGAATCTGATTTAGAGGATGGAGCTTTAAGAATGCTAGAAGTAGATAATAGAGTTATCCTTCCGGAATTAACACACGTTAGATTTATTGTTACAGCGGCTGATGTTATTCATTCTTTTGCATGTCCTGCTTTAGGTATTAAATGTGATGCTTACCCTGGTAGATTAAATCAAGTTTCTGTTCTTATTAACAGAGAAGGAACTTTTTATGGACAATGTTCGGAAATATGTGGAATTCTGCACAGTTCTATGCCTATAGTTATAGAATCAGTAAGTATAGAAAAGTTTTTGTCCTGATTAGAGGAACAATAATAGAAGTTATTAAATATTATATTTAATATATAAGCTATCATATGTTTAAATCGTTTAAACACGGGTTTAAATGAATTATTTATTTATTAATAATATTACTAATTATACGCTTTATAATTTATTTAATAGTAGATACCATACTTTGACTACTCAATGAGATTATTTAATGGCAAGATTACACAACTGTAATAATAGAAAAGTGGTAGTAGAATTAGAACAGCGAACTAAACACATATAAAAACTATTAAATGGATGAACAACAGCGGACGAGGTATACAGAAAAAAATTTCATAAAAAGAATTTTATAAAAAAAAAATAACTTAAATATCTTTAGTATAGCTTGCTTTTATGTTCATAAATCTAACTCTGCTTTATTTCTTCTTATTATAAATATAATATGCTTATATACTTATTCTTTATGATTTTCTGTCTTTAATGATAAGTAGACTAAATAAATTTAGAGGGGGGAAAATATATCTTTTTTTTTTAATATAAATGCCATATAAGATAATTAAAAAAATAAAGAAACATATAATGAATTTATCCTTAATACTTTTTTTTAATAGGAATTTTAGGTTTCGTATTAAATAGAAAAAAAACTAATTAGTTAGTTATAAGTAGTTAATATATATAACTAGGCTTATCCCTTATATAAGGAAATTTTAGGGAGAAAGCTTAAATTATCAACTCATGCAAAACAAAAAATAATTTAAGATAAAGCCTTAAAGGAAAGATAATAATAAAATAAAGAAATATATAATGAATTTATCCTTAATACTTTTTTTAATAGGAATTTTAGGTTTCGTATTAAACAGAAAAAATATTATTTTAATGCTTATTTCAATTGAAATAATGTTATTAGCTATTACGTTCTTAATATTGATAAGTTCACTGAGCTTTGATGATATATTAGGCCAAACATTTGCTATATATATAATAGCAATTGCTGGTGCAGAATCAGCAATTGGTTTAGGTATTCTAGTTGCTTTTTATAGATTAAGAGGAAGCATCGCAATAGAATATAAATAATGTATTTAGCTATAATTACTTTACCTTTATTAGGATCAATAGTTGCCGGCTTTTTTGGTAGGAAAGTCGGAGTTAGCGGAGCCCAACTAATTACATGTACAAGTGTAATTGTAACAACTTTATTAGCAATCATAGCCTTTTTTGAAGTAGGTTTAAATAATATACCTGTATCAATAAGCCTTTTTAGATGAATAGATAGTGAATCACTAAATGTCTTATGAGGTTTCCATTTTGATAGTTTAACGGTATCTATGTTGATACCTGTTTTAATCGTTAGTTCTTTAGTTCATATATACTCTATAGGATATATGAGCCATGATCCACATAATCAGCGGTTTTTTAGTTATTTAAGTTTATTCACCTTTATGATGATTACACTTGTTACAGCTAATAATTTTTTATTGATGTTTGTGGGTTGAGAAGGTGTGGGAATTTGTTCGTATCTATTAGTAAGTTTCTGATTTACTAGAATAGCAGCAAACCAAAGTTCTATGTCTGCTTTCTTAACTAACAGAGTGGGTGATTGTTTTTTAACTATTGGTATGTTTGCTATACTATGATCATTTGGTAACATTGATTATAGTACAGTATTTTCATTAGCACCTTTTGTTAATGAAAATATCGTTACAATTATAGGTATATGTTTGTTAATAGGTGCTATGGCTAAAAGTTCTCAAGTTGGATTACATGTTTGATTGCCTATGGCTATGGAAGGTCCTACACCTGTTAGTGCCTTAATACACGCGGCTACAATGGTAACCGCTGGTGTATATTTATTAATGCGTACAAGTCCCTTAATAGAATATAGTTCAACTGTATTAATACTATGTTTATGATTGGGTGCTATAACTACAGTCTTTAGTAGTCTTATAGGATTATTCCAACAAGATATTAAAAAGGTTATTGCTTATAGTACAATGTCTCAATTAGGTATGATGGTTATAGCAGTAGGTCTTTCTTCATATAACATAGCTTTATTCCACTTAGTTAATCATGCTTTTTATAAAGGATTACTATTCTTAGGTGCAGGTGCTGTTATTCATGCGGTTGCTGATAACCAAGATTTTAGAAAATATGGTGGATTAAGACCATTCTTACCTTTAACTTATTCTGTAATGTTAATAGCTAGTCTTAGTTTAGTAGCTTTCCCGTTTATGACAGGATTCTATAGTAAAGATTTTATATTAGAATCTGCTTATGGACAATTTTATTTTAGTGGTACAGTTGTTTACTTTATAGCTACTATTGGTGCTATGTTTACCACTTTATATTCTGTTAAAGTTTTATACTTAACTTTTTTAACTAATCCTAATGGGCCTCTTGTTAATTATTCTAAACATGCTCATGAAGGTGATATATTTATGAGTTTACCGCTAATAATATTAGCTATTTTTTCTATATTCTTTGGTTATATTACTAAGGATATATTTATAGGGTTAGGTTCAGGTTTCTTTGCCGATAATAGTTTATTTATTCATCCTACACATGAAATAATGTTGAATACTGAATTCGCTGTACCTACTTTATTTAAATTATTGCCTTTATTCTTTACTATATCTCTTAGTGTTATAGTTATAGTTCTTTCAGAATTCTTAAGTAAAATTTTAATCGCTTTTAAATTTACTAGATTAGGTTATAATATATTTGGATTTTTTAACCAACGTTTCTTGATTGAATTATTTTATAATAAATATGTTACTGGTCTAGTTTTTAAATTAGGAGGTCAAACCACTAAAGTCATAGATAAAGGTAGTGTAGAATTATTAGGACCTTATGGTTTAGAAAAAGGTTTAATTAATTTAAGTAGAAGTATTGTCAGCTTAGATACTGGAGTAATTACAAGTTATGCTTTATATATTCTAATAGGTCTTATTTTCTACATATTAATTCCTTATTTATCATTGTTTGATAATAGTTTATTATTATTAATTATATTAGGACTTTTTATCCTTATTAATTCAAGTTACCATAGTGAATCTAAATACCAAACATATATAAGTTTACCCTTACAAAGTAATGTGTTTAGCTATATGAACAAACATTTTACAACTGTTAATATTATAACAGGTGTTATTACTCTATTACTTGTTATGTTATTGAAGTTAGTTTTATTAGGAGGTGGTTTATTCGATCCTGTTTCAATACTAAATGGAGCTTTACTTGGTTTTGAAGGATTAATTATAAAATTCTCTATTAAAGGTTTAGTTGAAGGATTAGTTGAAGAATTATTACCTAATTATGTTACCATGGGCTCAAATGGTAGTATACCAATTCGTTTCCCGACGGATTCTGGTTCTGGTTCTGGTGCTGGTGCTGGTGGTTATAATGCTTCAGGCCTAAGCCCTTCTCATCCTCAATTCGGTAATATTGTGATTATTAAATTACATCAAATATCCTTACTTGGTTATATACGAGACCCAAGTATGTACTCGGATAACATTAGAGAAGCAATGGTATTTACTCATAGAAACGCGGGGCATTTAGATTCTAGATTTAATTCTAGTGATTTAAGTACAGCTAATGTAAATAGAGCGCATATGTTATTGGCTTTGCACAAACATTCTTTAGAATTTGGGCATAGATAGCTTTTATTACAACATTAATATTAGCTTTTTCAGCTTTATACAATAATCATAAATGTATTATATAAGATCATAATTTAAATAATAAAAAAAAAGGATATATATATTTTTATACTACGTTAGTCTATATGTTCATATTTTTATTAATAAAGCGTGTTTCTCGGGCAAATTCTTTAAGGTAAGGGTTAGCTTTTTTTGTTGTCTTTATACCTGTTTGGTGGTTAAGTCTAATTAACATTAAATTCTTTAAAATAATTAGTCGAGTGGTGGGTAATAATCAGTATTTATTCCTTTTTTGTGGTCGATAAGAATCAGGTTATAGCTGATTTAGCTGATAGAGCAGAAAGAGGGACTAATTATAGTATACAAAGCTAATTATTGAGTTAATTATCCTTTTTACAAATTATCTGTATAATATGTTTATACTAATTGACGTTTTTTGCTCCTGATACTGGCCCAAAGCATTCCTAAAAAAATATTTTTAAAATATTTTTAAGAATTATACTAATTAATTGTATATACGTTTTAACACTTATAAATATTAATACCTATTTATATAATTTATTAAATTTAATATAATGTTTTGTAAATATTTATATGGTTTATACTTATGTTTTATATACTTGGAGTAGAGTTTATTTTAACTTTATGTTTATGGTTTACTTTTATTTAAGTTTATTTATTTAAAATAATAAACTTATTTGTTTGGTTACTTGATTAAGATTATAAGTAATTGTTTATATAATATTAATAAAATTCTTTTTTTTAGTTATATTATTAAAATTATACATAAAAAAATCTTTATTTTTACGTATTAATATTCTTATTTGATTAATGAATAATATAAATATTATTAACGTATTTATTCCACTATTTGTGGAAAGCAGAGCTTTTTTTAACTGAATTTCTTATATTTGACCTTCATCATATTACTCATAATATGTATAATTTATTATACTTAACATTTATGTCGACGTGTATATAAAATATAGGTATATTATTTAATATAATCTATTTTTATTTAAAATTGTTTTTGTTTAATAAATGTTTAAAGTATAAATAGTAACGTATTTTCGGTAAATACGTTTTATATACTAGCTATATATAATCATGTTTCATTAATTTAAAACATTAATGAAATATGATTAATGTTTTAAATTAATATAGTTTATTTTAACTACTAAAGTACCAATATATATAAATTAATTCTTTTTTTATGCGTGCAAACATACCTTTTTAATTTTTAGTATAAAAGAACAAACAATCTCAAGATTCAATAATGAGAATTTTTAAAAGTCATCCCTTATTAAAATTGGTTAATTCCTATGTAATTGATTCTCCACAACCATCTAATCTAAGTTATTTATGAAATTTTGGTTCTTTATTAGCTGTTTGTTTAATTATACAAATAATTACAGGTGTTACTTTAGCAATGCATTATAATCCTAGTGTATTAGAAGCGTTTAATTCAGTAGAGCATATTATGCGTGACGTAAATAATGGATGATTAATACGTTACTTACACAGTAATACAGCATCAGCTTTCTTTTTTTTAGTATATCTACATATAGGTAGAGGTTTATACTATGGATCATATAGAGCACCTAGAACATTAGTATGAACATTAGGTACAGTTATATTTGTATTAATGATGGCTACAGGTTTCCTGGGTTATGTTTTACCATATGGTCAAATGAGTCTATGGGGTGCGACAGTGATTACTAATCTTATGAGTGCTATACCTTGAATAGGACAAGACGTAGTTGAATTTTTATGAGGTGGCTTGAATCAATTATTAATTGAAGAGCCTAACAACAGTGATGTTGTTAAGCAAATTTTGCTTAATGCTGGAATATCCCCAATAATAGTATTAGGATACGTTTGTGTTTATAAGATAAACGTGAAAAAGCCTAAATCAAGGGGGGGCAATCAGCAGGGGTTAGAGAGTTATTTACTTTCGAAGCTTCTCAGAGACTAAACGCAGAAAATCTTAATTACGCATATTTGGTTGGTTTATTTGAAGGTGATGGGTTTTTCACTATAACAAAAAAGGGTCCTTATTTTCAATGTGAACTAGGTATAGAGCTAAATATAAAAGATGTTCAACTAATATATAAAATTAAAACTTTATTGGGTGTAGGTATTGTAGGCTTTAGGAAAAGAAATGGTAGAAGTATGGTTTATTTAAGAGTAAAAAAAAAAAAAAGAACACTTGATAAATGTAATATTGCCTATTTTTGATAAATATCCTCTTTTTTCCAATAAAAATTTTTATTACTTGAGATTAAGAAATGTCGTTTTATCTAAAACAGTGCTTTATGAAGCTATACCTGAGTATATTCGTCCGAGTGTATCTTTTAATTCTATGGAATCTATAGTGAATGTACCTTATTTTTCAGCTTGATTAATGGGATTTATTGAAGCTGAAGGTTGTTTTAGTTTATATAAATTAAATAAAGCTAATGATTATTTTGTAGCTAGTTTTGACATAAGTCAAACTAACGGTGAAATATTCATTTTAGCTATCCGTAAATATTTATGTTTAACACCTATACCATTTCAAGATAAAACCAATAATTTTAAATTTAAAGTTACAATCGTCAGATCTATATAAAATGTTCTAAAATTTATGACTAAAAGACCTGTTAAATTATTAGGTAATAAGAAACTCCAATATATACTTTGAATTAAAAAGCTCCGTACTATACCTAGATACAGAGAAAAAATAAACATCCCTGACAAATACTAAAATTAATTAAGATTATGATATAGTCCGAACAATAAAGAAATTTATTGAGTGTAACGAGAGTTTTCAGTCAAATTAATTAGGATTTGCCGATTAGCTGATTACGGGGTTACCAACACAATTGCTCAGTTAACAATGCTACTTTAAATAGATTCTTTGCTTTACATTTCGTATTACCTTTTGTATTAGCTGCTTTAGTTTTAATGCATTTAATTGCTTTACACGATAGCGCTGGATCAGGTAATCCTTTAGGTGTTTCAGGTAACTACGATAGATTACCTTTTGCTCCTTATTTTTTATTTAAAGATTTAGTTACAATATTTATATTTATTATTGTATTAAGTATATTTGTATTTTTCATGCCTAACGTATTAGGAGATAGTGAAAACTATGTTATGGCTAATCCTATGCAAACTCCTCCTGCTATAGTTCCTGAGTGATATCTTTTACCTTTCTATGCTATACTAAGATCTATACCTAATAAATTATTAGGTGTTATTGCTATGTTTAGTGCTATATTTATATTATTAGCTATGCCATACACAGATTTAAGTAGATCTAGGGGTATACAATTTAGACCTTTAAGTAAAATAGCTTTTTATATTTTTGTTGCTAATTTCTTAATTCTTATGGTTTTAGGTGCTAAACACGTAGAATCACCCTTTATAGTATTTGGACAAATAAGTACTGTTATTTATTTTTCACACTTCTTAATAATAGTACCTTTAATTAGTTTAATAGAAAATAGCTTAATTGAATTAAGTAGTTACAAAGCTAATACATTTGTAAGTTAAGCTTTACAAAGTTCATATTTTACACTACATAAAATAATAAGACTTATTCTTACTATATTACTTGTTATTCTTTTTAAGTTAGTTATATTTGTAGGTAATTTATTACAGCCTATTTAAATATGACATGTTGCTTTATTTAGCTTTATTTGTTAACAATTATATTAGATATTATAGGTTTTAGGTAGTGCTGCAAATAATATAAAACATTTATAGATGAATGTTTTACAAAGTAAAATTTTAAGGTAAGTTTTTAATAAAACTTATTTTTAATTTTATTAAAAACTTATTTAAAGTTTTTTTAACCAACACTAATAAGGTGATATTAGTAGTGGTAGAGAAAAAAAAAATTGAAAAATTTCGATACAAATCTTGTATACCATTAAGTTTGAACCTGAATGAACATTATTCAAGCGTTTGACACATGTAGCCTTTTTTTCTTTTTTCTTCATTTGGTTTTATCCTAAGTAGATAATCTCTTAGGTGCGGTTTTTTAACCTAAAATTCCGTTGTATTTAAATAAGAATAAGACCTATCGTAATAATATAATTTTAGTTTTATATTATAGAAATAGTGTCTTAGGGTTGATGTTTGCCTGCTTCCCATCTCCACCCTCACAATGTTTTATTTAATTGAAACATAAAAAATAATAAAAATAATGAACCTCATCAGCCAAATGAGCCTAAATTTCCTATATTGAAGACAACTTTATCTTTATGAACAGAACGATGATTTTTGTCTTCAAATGCTAAAGATATAGGAACATTATATTTAATATTTGCTTTATTTTCTGGATTATTAGGTACTGCTTTTTCTGTCTTAATTAGATTAGAATTAAGTGGACCTGGTGTTCAATATATTGCAGATAATCAACTATACAATAGTATCATTACTGCTCATGCATTATTAATGATATTCTTTATGGTTATGCCTGCCTTAATCGGAGGTTTTGGTAATTTTTTATTACCTTTATTAGTTGGAGGTCCAGATATGGCATTCCCTAGACTTAATAACATAAGCTTCTGATTATTACCACCGAGTTTAATATTATTATTATTTTCTGCTGGTATAGAAAATGGAGTAGGTACTGGTTGAACTATTTATCCTCCTTTAAGTGGAGTACAAAGTCATAGTGGACCTGGTGTAGACTTGGGTATATTTGCTCTACATTTAGCAGGTATAAGTAGTTTATTGGGTGCTATAAATTTCATAACTACCATACTTAATATGAGAAGTCCTGGTATAAGATTACACAAATTAGCTTTATTTGGATGAGCTGTAGTAGTTACAGCTGTATTATTATTACTATCTTTACCAGTATTGGCCGGTGCTATTACTATGCTTTTAACTGATAGAAATTTTAATACATCATTCTTTGAAGCTGCAGGTGGTGGTGATCCTATACTTTATCAGCATCTTTTCTGATTTTTCGGACATCCAGAGGTCAAATATATAGGCTTCTTAACGTTGCTGTATGCTGGAACAACTTCTATTAGTTTTAAATACTCCATCTTTTTTTTAGACATAGTAAAAAAGTTAAAACAATGAAGTCTATCAGCAGGTAACTCTTATACATATATAATAGGAACCTCAGAGACTTTGCGCAACGAAATTACAATAAACAACACAGAAAATATAAAAAAAAATATCTATTCATAAGTCTAAACATTTAAAGCCAGCCAATGTAACTGAATTTGGGCATTATTTAGCTGGTTTAATTGATGGAGATGGTCATTTTAGTAGTGCACAACAACTGGTTATCGTTTTTAATGTATTAGATATACAATTAGCTTATTTTGTAAAAGAGCAAGTAGGTTATGGTAACGTACGTAAAGTGAAAAACAAAAATGCTGTTCTTTTTATAGTAACTAATAAAAAAGGTATAGAAAGAATTATTAATTATATTAATAATAAATTTAGAACAAGCAGTAAATTTAATCAAATAACTAATAATATTTTACTAAATCCTAAATACCTAGAATATAGTAAAACTATAACTTTAAGCTTAAATACAGATAATGATTTAAAAAACCACTGGTTAGCTGGTTTTTCAGATGCAGACGCAAGCTTCCAAATTAAACTTATAAATCGTAATATTAGAACAGAAGTTCGGTTAAATTATCAAATAGATCAGAAAAAATATTATCTTTTAGTTTTAATTAAAGGATTTTTAGGTGGTAATATTGAATATAGAAAAAGTAAAGATACTTATTACTACGGATCTACTAGTTATGGTTCAGCTAAAAATGTTATTACTTACTTTGATCGTTACCGTATGTTATCCACTAAGCATATTAATTACTTAAAATGGAGAAAAGCCTATATACTTGTACAAAACAAAGATCATTTGACCGAAATTGGTTTAAATAAAGTAAAAAAAAAAATATAAATCAACTATGAATAGATTAAGTGTTACTGTTGTGATTTAAGATCAAGTCCGAACAAGGGTGTTAAATTCTTGAGTATTAATAAAAATAGATTCTTTTTCAATAACTATTTGATTAATCATTATTATTGCTATATATTAATTATACCAGGATTTGGTATAATAAGTACTACAATATCTGCTAGCTCTAACAAGAGTGTGTTTGGATATTTAGGGATGGTTTATGCCATGATGTCAATAGGTGTATTAGGTTTTGTTGTTTGAAGTCATCACATAAAGTGAGTGTAGGTTACTCATATTTGTGTAAAAGAGCCAAACTCCGGGGAAGCCCTAAAACCCTAGTAACCAAAGTTATATTGGAAACAATTTAGCCGGCCTGAGTAATGATCAGTGGTAAGGTAATATCACTAGGGATTACAGAAATGTAAATGGGTGATCGCGGATCTAAATCAGACACGATAGATCTAAATGTGTCTGTAAAAGAGCAACGAGTAGATGGTTTTTAGGTAATATAATATTACTTAAAAAAAAAAAAGTAATATTGTGTTACCTTAAGGTGTACTCTAGTCACCTAGAAATAGGCTCTGTGGGAGAAAAATGATGCTTAAGTAACCCCAGATTAAAGTTACTACATTAGCCAGTCCGTAACATTAATGTTTTTTCCGGAAAAAAAAACTTGGAAAGTTTAAGAATGTAAATATTCTTTTTACCATATTTTTTTGAAAAAGAAAAGTGATAAATATAATATGCGGATTCCCCGTAATATGATACTTATGGCTTAAGTACCATTTACGGTACGGTTGTTTTAATTAATAGGACAAATTTGTAGACGGTATACAGTAGGTCTAGATGTGGATTTAATAAACCTTAAGCAAGTTTAATTTAGTCCATCAGTGTCAAACTCCGGGGACCCCCTAAAGCCCTTCTAACTAAACATTTAATTCAAAAGGTTAAGTGTGGCTGTGTTAATGACCACAGATATAGTAATATCAGAAGGTATGTACGAAAGTTAAATGGGCAATCGCGGATCTAAATCACTTTTTTATCTGCCTGCTACTTGCTGTACGAAGTATGCATGAGCAATAGAAAAAAGTTGTAAAAGAGCAACGAGTAGACGGCACTGGATATAAAAGATAAAATCTTATCTTTTATGTTTAAGGTATACTCTAGTAGCCTTGAAAGAGGTTTATCTTCTAAAAACGTATTAATAAATTAATCGGATTATATATTATTAATAAATTAATATTAATAATACTACGTAAAATAAAGGATAATTAAATAAATAAGTTAGCTTAATCTATATATTTAATATTTAAAAGTATTATATATGAAAAAACATATAATGTAGTTCACAATGGGTTTTCCAATATTAAGCTTTTTAGGCTTAATAAATATAAGAGGCTGAAATTAGAGATGTTATAACTTACTCTTGCTGTACGAAGTATGTAAACAGGTTACATATAATCTTGAAAAAATAGTAGTATATGCTTCTACGATCAAGCTCACTGGCCGCAGCAGCAGCAATCTAAACGAATGCTCTGTACTATTAATCAACTTTAAATTTATATACTATTATGTTACCCCATGTATAGCTCAAGGGGGCTATAAATGGACGGAATGAATAAGTAGGGGTGTACAGGTTAAATTCCTGTCACATCCAGCAATTTAATTTTTGGAATAGGTATCCAGAAGGGTATTCCAGAGGTAAAATTCTGAGAGCCACTTACAAAGATCCTCTTCATTTAATATTTGTGTATCTGCCAAGACATTATATCATGCTTCCCGCATAGGATGAAGTAAGTAGTGTTATATTATTTATACTCTTCTCCTTTTCCCCCCCCCTTATAACCCTTACCTATATATGTTGGTTAAATTCTGAAACACGACAAGGGCTTATTTCACAGCCGCTACTTTGATTATAGCTGTCCCAACAGGAATTAAAATATTCTCTTGATTGGCTACATGTTATGGGGGATCTTTACAATTAACACCTTCAATGTTATTTGCTTTAGGTTTCGTTTTCATGTTCACAATAGGTGGGTTAAGTGGTGTTGTTTTAGCCAATGCTTCCCTTGATATTGCATTTCACGATAAACCAAATAACATTAAAACAGTAAAGGATATTAATAAAGTTTATAATATTAATTCACCTATTGCTATTGATAAAAAAGACTTTTTAACATTAAAAGACAAAACGTATATAGAGCAATTTTTTGTAGGATTATTGGAGGGAGATGGTACTATTACAAGTAATTTAAATTCTAATAAATCAAATAGTATTATAATACGTATAGTAATTTCTTTGAAAAATAATACAGATAATTTTATTATGCTTAATAAAATAAAAAATGTCGTAGGTGGTAGAGTACTAATCGAAAGAAAATATCAATATGTTACATGAATTGCTAGTAATAAAAGTGACTTAGCTAAAGTTTTTGTTATTTTAGCTAAATATCCTTTATTGACTGCTAGAAAACGATGCCAATTAGAATTTGTTAAAGACTGTCTATTAGAAAAAGATATTGAAAATTTTTTAGTTAATAGAAATAATAAATACAAAAATAAACAAATGTATTTGAATAATTTATATACTTTAAAAACATTACCATTGTATTTTAGTCCTTGGTTATCGGGATTCATAGAAGCAGAAGGTAATTTTAATTTAGTATTTAATGAAAAAGGTTTTTTAAGAGCATCTAAATTCAGTATAGGTCAAAATGATGAATTGCATATATTAAATTGAATAAAATTATATTTTAACAGTAATAATGTAATTTTAAAAGATAAACCTAAGGTTAATGGTAACTTTCAATACTATCGTTTATATTTATATAATGCTGAGTCCAGAAAACTTCTGTTTGAACATTTTAAAAAATATCCTTTATTAGGTTATAAAAAGATTTCTTATAAGAAGTTTTATGATTATCATAATGTTTAAGTCAATTAAAAACTGTTTTTAATGTTAATAAATGTGTTGTGTTGTCACATTGCTTTATTTTTATTTATTAAATATATCCTTTTATTTAATAAATATTTAATACGTATTATATAATTTAATTATTAATGCGAACGGTGGAATTTATAATAAGTACTATAATGCAAGTACATTACGATATTATTGTAAGCTATACCGTGGGTTCTTTTAATAAATATAAAAGGGTCTGTAGAGACTATACGCAATGTATTTAATTTTAAAAGTAATTATTAAAATTAATAAAGATTTAGTCCACCCCCCTTATAAATTATTTTTATTTAAAGACTTGGTTAGAACAGGTTTATGGATATAAATATATAAATAGGGGTATACAAATAATATAATACTTGTTATATATAGGTATTAATATTTATATAAATATGTAACATTATTGTTGGTTATTTTAAGCATCATCGTTCCTTTTTTATTTCTATTTTTTATTCCTTATATTATATATAATATAAAGAATAAAATAAAGTACTATTATTATAATTTAAAAAATATTCTTTTTTATTTAATAAATATTATTATTTTTGTTTTTAAAATAATAATAATTATATTTTTATTATTATTTGTACTTTATACTCTTAGCCTTGTGTACTGTTATTTCTTTGTAGATTTCTCTGATTCTTTAGTTTTTGGCGTTATGCCACAACAATCTCCTGAAGTAGAAGCTAAGGAATTAGTGCGTATGATAGTAGCTACTAAGAATGCTTTACGACCTTTTAATGGTAGTAGTTTTCTTAATTTAAGATATGGTTCATATCGTTTTTTAGAAGGTAGATTACACCTAGATAGCAATTTAGAAAATATGAGACAAAGATTGCTTACATTAAATCATAGATACCCAGAATTAGTAAATAGTAATACTATAGAAGGTTACCTTGAAGCTTTCAATAATATGTAAGACATATTACGTCGTAGCCCATTTTCATTATGTATTAAGTATGGGAGCAGTATTTGCATTATTTAGTGCTTGATACTTCTGAATACCTAAAATATTAGGATTAGATTATAACACAATGTTAGGTAAAGTACATTTCTGAATACTTTTCATAGGGGTTAACGTAACATTCTTTCCACAACATTTCTTAGGTCAAATTGTAGGCCCTTTATATTGGTAACAATATATTATGCATAGCGTAAATTGCTGGAAAACCCTATATATATTAATATGTAGGGCTATCAGCAGGGAAGCCCTAAGATAAATGTGGAATCTTCAGAGACTAGAAACGCTATATCCTATAATAAAAAAAAAGGATAATGGTATAGTCCATCGCATGTAGTAATACATGTAAAAAATAAATTTTTTTTATTATGTATACTTTATAATTATATAACCTACTTTTATGGAAAACAATCTTATTACATATTTATTCTTTTTTTTATGTATAATTTATATAGCTACAAGGAATGCCTAGAAGAATTAGTGATTATCCTGACGCCTTTGCAGGTTGAAATTTAATAAGTAGTTTCGGTAGTATTATTAGTGTGGTTGCTACATGACTATTCTTACATATAGTTTATCTACAATTAGTTGAAGGTAAAGCTACAAGTAGATATCCATGATTAACTCCACAATTCTATAGTGATACTTTACAAACGTTATTAAATAGAAGTTATAACAGTTTAGAGTGAGCATTAACAAGTCCACCTAAACCTCACGCATTTGTAAGTCTTCCATTACAATCACATATATCATCCGTGTGATTAAGTTATCTTCATGATTATGGGCAGGTTGGAGGTATTCATCAACTTTATTTATATGAGTGATTTTCTCATTTAGGTACTTTAAATGATATCTCATCCACTATGAGCCAATCTTTACATAGTGCAAATGACGGTATTGCTTGGAGGGATCCTACTTATTTGTCTCATCATAAAGCTATCTTTGATAAAGCTAGCGGAGATTATGAGCTAATAAAAGGAAATATGTTAATGTGTGAAGAAGGCTTTCGTTCAAATCATAGAGCTAGTTCTCTTATATGGGAACTATCACCTAAAATTGTCTGAAAAGTAAGTTAAATACCCTTTATTTATAGTTAGTTCATGATAACTCTACAATAACAAAATATTATTGATTAATTACATAGTATCTTTATGGTTGCTAATGATTATTTTTATACTTAGTTTATCTACAATTAGTTGATACTTTTAAATATAAAAAAAAATAATATAAATGAGCGTATATATTATTTTAAAAGTAATACTAGATAATATTATATTAATTAATTTATTGTTGAATAATTAGTATATTATAAATATTTTTAAATCAGTTATTTTCGTTTAAAAACCTTATTATATATTACTACGTTTATAGATAATAAGATCCTCTGACGCTTGCTTGCGGGGCATCAGAGAAAGAAAGGAGAAGACTAAGCTTAAAATAATATTACTAGATTAGTTAAAGCCATCTAGTATAAAAATAATTTATAAACTTATTGTTGAATAAAATATATTTATAAGTGATAGTTTAAATTTACATTTAAATATTTGTTTAAAATATATATATTAGGGTTATGTCTTAGGATTATACATTTTTATTACAGATCATAAATTGTAATTAGATATATAGGCGTATATTTATATATATTATATAGTAAAGATTAAAGATAATGTTCCTATATATTTAGCATCATTTGAATATAAAAGTTTTCGTTATGTTAATAATAATAAAGTTGTTTTCAATATAGTAAGCTTAGGCTAATTTGGCAAATTAGCTTATTCATTTTTTTTTTATTTCTATTTAATGAAACACTGTGAGGGTGGAGATGAAAAACAACAGGCAAATATTAATCTTATGACACTCTTTTTATATATTCATATAAAGATAGAGAATAAGTTATAAAAAAAAAAATGTACAAAAAATTTTTTATAAATAATTTAGTAAAACAATTAAATAAGTTTTTATTTAGTTTTACTTTAGCTAAATTTACTGGAGCATTGTTTACTATTACAATAGTAGCAATGATTAAATACAGTATTTCAGGTAATTTTCACATAGAATACTGTGAATTTTGGAATAATGTAGGAGTTGGACTATTAGGTTGAACTATTAATACTGCGGTTATAGCTTGATTAACCGAATATTTAGGTATTAAAGGTATTAATTTTAACTTAAACCAATTTTTATATGGATATAATACAATGGCCTTAGGTGACAATTCTTCTAAAGAATTGAAGGTAAAATTATATAACGCTATGGAATCAGACAAGGGGTTAAATTCAGGTAAAGGTTTAGATAAAGGCAAAGGTATAGATAAAGGTTCATCAGACAACAATAAGTCTTTTGAAACTGAAGCTGATACCGATGCTATGTGTTTAGACAAAGGTAAAGATAGAGCGACAGATCCAACTTATGATGGAAACAAAGGTAAATCTGTATCACGATTTACATTAGGACCCGGTTATGCAGTGGAACCACATATGGCTCATTGATATAGACTTCATCCTGGTGTTGACCCTCAAGTTTTCTTTTTCCCTAAGAAAATTCATTTTACTCCAGGATTCAATGTTCCTGGGGGCGAAGTACCCATACGTGATGAAATATGTAAACATATTGATTATAACACGCATATACTAAGTCAATTTAAAAAAATGGATTTGGAAACTGCTATACAGCAGCGAGATAATAACTTAAAACTATTTGAGGCTATGCAAACCAAAATTACGTACGCACAAGATGTTTTATCAAAAATACCTACAATTCCTACTACCGAATACGAATTTAAATTAAAAAATCAAATATTAAAAGATTTAGATGAATTAAATAGACATAAAGTTAGGGCAGAAGCCAGAGCTACTCTATTGAATTCTAGAATACAGTTTATAGAAATTAATAAAAATTCAAATGAACAACAATAAAAATTTTTTAGTGTAAAGATCTTTTTTTTTCTTATCTAAGTATGTAGGGAGATTGGTATATATTTTATAAATTTATAAAATATATATTAGGGATATGATGTAAATGGTTTTACATTTTGATTGCAGATCACTAATAAGGGGTTCAATTCCTCCATATCCCTAAATAAGTTCTCATCTTGCTTAATTTATATAATTATATTATATATTAAATTTAATTCTTAAATATTCTAAACCATAAATGCCTTATATTATTGGAGCAATTTAAATTTAGAAGGATTTCCTTATGGAAAGAATATTATTTTTCTATTAATAGAAGTCTATTGTATAATCACGATCGGATTATTGATAAACATTATGAATTTATGATTGTCGTTCAAAACAGAAAAAAAGTAATATATCTAAATAATATATTATTATTTTTTTTTTATTAAGTAAGGAATTAAATTATATTACCAGATGTTTCACCTTGCTTAATTGTAATTATATAATAATATTATTATTATTTATATAAGCAATATTTTAATAATACAAATCATTATTTAGTATTAAATAAATTATTAATTAAAATAAAGTCTTTATAGCTCAATGGTAGAGTAAAATACTGTTAATATTTTGATAGATGTTCAATTCATCTTAAGGGCTAGATTAAACTATTAAATAAGGGCGTGTTGACTTAATTGGCAAAGTGTTGTGTTTCGGCCACAAAAATTACAGGTTCGAATCTTGTACACGTCTAAGTTTTATAATATTAATTATCCTTTCCTCATAATTGTTAAAATAAGTTCTTATTTTAGCAATGGTAATTAAAATATTGATCTTTAGTCAAAATATAGTGAGGTATATTTGTCTTTTTTTTGTTAAATGAATTTATTATTTAAAATTACAAAACACTTTACAGTTAAAAATATTCTTTTAGGTTTAATTATAATATTAGTTGGAACATTGTTAAAATTTATTGTTATACCTAAATTATTAGCTTTATTTAATGTAACTCTTACTGAAATTATGGGATATATAGTTGCAAGCTTTATTGCTTTAATGATTAAGTTAGGTATTAAAGATTTAGTGGAAGAATTAGTGGATAAATTAATGCCTTATCTTTTTATGGATAGAAATTCTCCTCACGAGAGTGGGAATGAGAGTACGGATGAAAAGCCATTAGATAAAGGTAAAGGCAGAGCCTTAAGTAGTTCGGATTCAGAAGGTGAATCTGGCAAAAAACGTAAAATAGATAAAGGTAAAGCTACAGTTGCTGATAGTGATTCCGATAAGTCATTAAATAAAGGTAAAACTAAAACATTAGTATCTAGTACAGGTAACGATGCTCTGGATGAACATATAGCGTTAAGTAATAGAATTCATCAGCTTATGTCTATGAAAAATCTGTTAACAGATGAAGAGAAATTGGAATTACAATCTTTACTTGAGATTGCTAGAAGTCATACTAATATATCTATAGAGTCAAATAGCTATCCAGCTTCCTCTAATTCTTCTGGTTCTGTTTCACCTAATGGTAATTCAAGTAATGATGAATTTCCTCCATATAATCCCAAAGATTATGAATCTGAATCCGAAAATAAAGGGGAATCATCAAATAAATAAAGTTTTATTTATTACTAGATTCTTAATATTTAGGATGGTGATGGTACTGGTTTATTGTCTTTAATAGTTTGTGTTTTAATCTCAATTAATTAGCAATGATTGTGATATAATTATAACGATAAAAAGAACTAAATAGTAATTTTTAAGAATGGAAAAACAATTGAGTTATTTTTTTTTTATTTCTGTATCAATAAGCCTTATTAACAGGTTTTAATTTGTGTAATTGTAATATTTAGTTTATTAATAGAGTATATTAATAGTTTGTAAATATAGTAAGATGACTATCTTACAAAGGGTTAATGACTAATTGGTAAGGAACTTTCTTGTCAAGAAATATTATGTCGGTTCAAGTCCGACTTGACCCGTATATGAAATAATACTCTTATTAGCTCAATGGTAGAGCAGGATACTTCTAATATCTAGATCCAAGTTCGAGTCTTGGATAAGAATTTGTTAAATAATTGCAATATTGGAAATTAAATATAGCTTCTATTATTAATTCCAAGATATAATTAAATAATCTTAAATAATAATAGATAACTTATAGATATATTACTTTAAATTTTAAAAGTTATTTTTAACCTAATATTTTATTATAATTAAATATATTTATATTATTAATATATTTAATATATATTAAATATAGATCATAAATATAAAAAAAATATGTTTTATATACCAACTTTAATATCTATAATAGAAGTTTTAATAGTAACTATCCCTGTTTTATTGACTGTGGCCTATGTAACTGTAGCCGAAAGGAAAACGATGGCTAGTATGCAAAGAAGATTAGGTCCTAATATAGTAGGATACTATGGTCTTTTACAAGCATTTGCTGACGCCTTAAAACTTCTTTTGAAAGAGTATGTTTCACCTACACAAGCTAACTTAAGCTTATTTTTCCTTGGTCCGATTATAACTTTAATTTTTTCATTACTAGGGTATTTAGTAGTACCTTATGGTCCTGGTTTAGCATTAAGTGATTTTAATTTGGGTATACTGTACATGTTAGCAGTTTCTTCATTATCTACATATGGTATATTATTAGCCGGTTGAAGTGCAAATAGTAAGTATGCTTTTTTAGGTTCACTTAGAAGTACAGCACAATTAATAAGTTACGAATTAATATTAAGTTCTGCTATATTACTTGTTGTAATGTTAACTGGAAGTTTAAATCTTACTGTTAACATAGAAGCCCAGAGAGCTGTATGATTCATAATACCTTTATTCCCTATATTTATTATATTCTTTATAGGATCTATAGCGGAAACTAATAGAGCTCCTTTTGATTTGGCCGAGGCTATTGACTAATCACAATATGATTTGGTCTCGTAAAAGATTGCTATGTGCTGGAAAACCCTATTTAAAGTTATCTTTCGCTAGTATACGATTATGGTTGATGGATCAACAAAATAGGACAATCAGCAGGAAACCAACGGATATATAGTTTAAAAAAAGTTATAATCCTAGTAGGATCTTCAGAGACTATACGCAATCATTAAACAGGTTTAAACCCATTTAATAAGATATAGTCCAACTCATCTCGTAAGAGATGGAGTAGTGTAAGCTTAAATTACAATTTAGCGTATTTATTTTACTGAGTAAAATAATCGTTAATAACTGATATTTAATTTAATATTTTTTAATATTAAAAAAAAAAACGTGTAATAGCCAAATTATTTAAACATATAAAAGTTAACTCGGTAAATATTTAAATTCGGGTTTTATTTATATTAAAAAATATTGTTTTTAAGTAAATAAGTAGTATAATAACAAAAAGTTTATAATTTTTATTGTTATTTGCATAAACTTTGTCCAAGTCCATGTATAGAACAATATACAACACTACATTTTGGAATCAGAGCTTGTTAGTGGTTTTATGACAGAGCACGCGGCTGTTATTTTCGTTTTCTTTTTTTTGGCTGAATATGCTAGTATTGTTTTAATTTGTATATTAACAAGTATCTTGTTTTTAGGTGGTTATTTATATGATTATTTACCTTTATTTACTTTAATGCAATATATTAATTTTGAATACTATATAAATAATTTATATAATGAAAGTTTATTTTCAGGTCCTTTAATGGAAGGATTGTTATATGGTTTAACTTTAGGAATCAAATCTTGTATTATGATATTTGTATTTATATGAACCAGAGCTTCATTTCCTAGAATACGTTTTGATCAATTAATGTCTTTTTGTTGAACAATATTGTTACCTATAGTTATTGCTTTTGTAATATTAGTACCTTGCATTTTATATAGTTTTGAAATAATTCCTTCTAATATCACATTGCTTTAGTATTATATTAATATTCCATATAAATATAATGTCTTTATATTTAACTATATTATTATATATAAATTGTGTTTTTACTATACAGTTGTGTATAGTGTTAGTAAAGATTAAATATTATCTTTAATTTTGAGGGAAATTAGTTTAATATTATTTATGTTTTTATTATGTTACTTACATTTTTATTATTAATTCCTATACTAGGAGTATTTAGTATATCCACAGGTATGTCTTATGAATTATCCTCTTTAAACATTAAGCGTATTAAAATAATAGGCTTAAGTACATCTATTGTTAATCTTTTTATTTCTTTGATTATATTTATACTATTTGATTTTAGTAATAATCAATTCCAGTTTGTCCAAGAATACCATGAAATTAGTTCTTTCGACTTTTACTTAGGTTTAGATGGGCTATCTATTTATTTTGTTATGTTGACAACTATAATAACTCCTATTGCTTTATTAAGTAATTGAAATTCTATTAAGGATAATGTAAGATCATATGTCATTATTATTTTATTATTAGAGACTTTGTTATTAGCAGTTTTTTTAGTATTAGATATCTTGTTGTTTTATATTTTTTTTGAAAGTATATTGCCCCCGTTATTTATATTAATTGGTCTATTTGGATCAAGTAATAAAGTAAGAGCGAGTTTCTATTTATTTTTATATACATTGTTCGGGTCATTATTTTTATTATTATCCATATTAGCCATGTCTTCGATAATGGGAACAACAGATTTTGATGCTTTATATAAAACTAATTTTAATTATTCTACACAGTTGTTTTTATTTTACGGTATATTTATAGCATTTGCTGTGAAAACTCCTACTATTTTTTTAAATACTTGATTATTAAAAGCTCATGTTGAATCACCTTTAGGTGGTAGTATAATATTAGCAGCTATTGTTTTAAAATTAAGTTTATATGGTATATTTAGATTAATACTACCATTATTACCTAAAGCTTCTTTAGATTATACATATATAATATACCTTATAGGTGTTATAACTATAATATATGCTAGCTTTAGTACTTTAAGAACAATAGATGTTAAAGAACTTATAGCTTATAGTTCTGTATCACACGCAGCTGTATATCTTATAGGTGTGTTTAGTAATACTATACAAGGGATAGAAGGTGGTATAGCTTTAGGATTAGCTCACGGATTTGTTTCCAGTGGTTTATTTATTTGTGCTGGAGGTGTATTATATGATAGATCGGGAACTAGATTAATTAGTTACTACAGAGGTATTGCTCAAGTAATGCCTTTATTTTCTATCTTATTTTTTATTTTATCTTTAGGTAATTGTGGAGTTCCTCTTACTTTAAATTTTGTAGGAGAATTTATGTCTCTTTATGGTGTATTTGAAAGATTGCCTTTACTAGGTGTTTTTGCTAGTTCATCTATAGTGTTCTCTGCTGCATATACTATATATATGTTTAATAGAATAACTTTTGGAGGATCGTTTAGTAAGTTTTTTGAAGCTAATATAAGTGATATTAACAAACGTGAATTTTTTATATTACTTACACTAGTAGCATTTACTGTTATATTAGGTATATATCCTGCTCCTGTTATAGATGGTTTACATTATTCAGTTTCGTCTTTAATATACAATAATTATACTTAATATTTAACACAATTATTAAATAAGAATAGCCTATATTATATTTTTTATGATATTTTACACTGAATATATTATATTAGATATTTAATGTTGATAACTTTATTAATAAAAGAATTAAGGTCATTAATTATATAATATAATTACTTTATAAAGTTTTGCTACGCACAAAAAAAAATATTGTATATATTAATAATATTCTTATTAGCTCAATGGTAGAGCAGGATATTCCTAATATTTAGATTCAAGTTCGAGTCTTGAATAAGAATAGCCCCAGTCTTATAAAATTTTTATCTTTAATTAGATAATAAAATATAAAATAGTTTGTAAATAGTAGTGTTTTAAATTGTATACATATAATATATTATATGTAAACATTAGTAAGTATGTATTTCTTACCTAGGTTTAATCACCTTACACTACTTTATAACATTAAAAATTAAAATTTAATGTTATAATTTATATTCAAATTATATCATTATAATAATTATAATAATAAAAATGGAAGAGTGAGAATTTTGTTGACCTTATCCTACTGCTATTAGCGAATATGCCATGAGTGTTTCTACAGAAAGTTCCTTATGAACAAATCTATCTGATACTGGGGATTATGTAGATGTGTTTATGACAGTACTCGCTTGATTTTAATTTAATATATTCAAATTATATAATTAAAAACAAAAGCACCTCATATTATGCCACAATTAGTACCTTTTTATTTTATTAATCAAGTAGTATATACTTTTATATTACTTGTAATAATGATATATATATTCTCAAAATACATATTACCAAGATTTGTCCGTTTATTTATTTCTCGAATATTTTTAACTAAATTATAATCGTGAATATATAATATATTATACTTGTTGATGCAAAACTATTGTTCCTTTTTTGAAATAATTATCTTTATATTCTATAAACATAAATGAATGATTATATCACATACTGTCTAGTTATAGTATGTCTTCTTGGAAGACTCATTGTGTACCTTATTTGTCTTGTATAATTTATTCTTCTAGGATATTAATATAGTATATATATATATAAAACAATTTTGTTATTATTTCAAAAATTTTATTAATATGCTAAAAAATTTAATGTATAAATATACTTACATAAGTAGTCCATTAAATCAGTTTGAAATACGAAATTTATTAAGTTTAGATGCTCCAATTTTGGGTGATTTGCAAATATCATTAACAAATATTGGTTTATACTTAACAATAGGTGCTTTTGCAGTTATAACTTTAAATGTCTTATCAACTAATTATAATAAAGTAATTAGTAACAGTTGATCTATAAGTCAAGAGTCATTATATGCTACTATACATAGTATCGTAACTAATCAAATAAATCCTACACGAGGACAAATATATTTTCCATTTATATATACTTTATTTATCTTTATTTTAATAAATAATTTAATAGGAATGATTCCTTATAGTTTTGCATCAACAAGTCATTTTATATTGACTTTTGCTCTTAGTTTTACTGTAGTACTAGGTGCAACAATATTAGGATTCCAAAAACATGGTTTAGAATTCTTTTCTTTATTAGTACCAGCTGGTTGTCCTTTGGCTTTATTACCTCTATTGGTTTTAATAGAATTTATATCATATTTATCGAGAAATGTTTCTTTAGGTCTTAGGTTAGGTGCTAATATATTAAGTGGTCATATGTTATTGAATATTTTGGCCGGTTTTACTTATAATATAATGACTTCTGGTTTTATATTTTTCTTTTTAGGATTAATACCTTTAGCATTTATTATAGCATTTTCTGGTTTAGAATTAGGTATTGCTTTTATACAAGCTCAGGTTTTTGTTGTTTTAACTAGTAGTTATATTAAAGATGCTTTAGACTTACACTAGTTTAATAGGGGGCTACTTGTTTCGATAAAAATAATTCTAATTATTTTCTTGTACTAATAGTATAATAATTCATTATATAAAGCCGATTTTCGCTTATTATAATTTTGTTATTGATATAAATCTTTAATATACTTCTGTATTTATTTTAAAATAAATATTTAACTAATACTAAATAAAAAAAAAATTTTTTTTTTATACGATTTGTTTAGTGATACTAATAGTATGATTATTGTATTAATTATAATATAGGAAAGTCCGGAGCTTATTAGGCGTAAACACATAAACAATGAGTGTTGAGTAAAAACTCGAGTATTGAACAGAAAATAATGAATATCTTTCTAAAGTAATATATTTAGCTAAATGTGTAGTTAAATATAAATTAATTTTATTTGCTACGCAGTAAAAGAAATTAAGCGAACATACAAGCTTTATGTTAGGCCTTAATATAGACTAATTACTATAACAGGACCCGGCTTAAAGGTATCCTACAAATAATAGTAACTATAAGTTAATAAAGTTAAATTATAGTAATTTTAAGTTAACAAAGTTACATATAATTTTTAAGATAAGAATTTACCTTATTTAAGATAAGGTAATATTAGTAATGGTATAGAAAAAAAATTAGTAAAATTTCGATGCAAATCGACTATACCAATAAATTGAGTTTGATGATGGCTCTGAATGAACGCTATCCAAGTGCTTGACACATGCTAATCGAACGTCTATTTTAATTAATTATATAATTAATTTCATTAGAAGTGGTGTACAGGTGAGTATATAATGTTTTGGCTGCCTTAAAGTAAGGTTTATAAATACCTTATAGTTTATTAATATGTTGCAAAACATTTTTATAGAGATTATAATAAATAAAGGAAATAAATTTCCGCTTTAAGAGGACAATAAATGTTTCGGATAGGTAGTAGTTAAAGTAATGGTTTAACTAGCCTGAAATTCCGTAGTCGAGGCTGAGAGGTCGATCGATCACATTGGGTCTGAAAAAACCCCAATACGTATTGTACAGCAGTGGGGAATATTGGTCAATAGCCTAACGGCTGAACCAGCAACTTGGGGGAATGCATAGCTCCGGAGTCGGAGCTAATTAAGCTTGGCTGTTTAATTAATTATAAATAAATCAATTGATTTATTTATAGTTAATTATTCAATTTAACCGTATGATGTATTACACATACCTCTTTTGGAAAGTACCCCCCAAATGGAGAGTACCTCTAACGGAGATTAGGGTTAATTAATTTACCATGGAAAAAAATTTTTTTTTCATGGACAGGTATAAGATCGATTTTATCGAATAAAGTTCTAGATAGATTATTGATTATGACAAATTTCTATCTATATGTCTTGACCAAAATGCGTGCCAGCAGTCGCGGTAATACGTATAAGACTAGTGTTATTCATCTTTAGTAGGTTTAAAGGGTACCTAGACGGTATAATTAGTCTTAAAAGGATACGATTATACTAGAGTTATATATGAGGAGGGGAGTATTTGTGGAGTAGAGTTGAAATTCTTTGATACCATAAGGACTGGTAACGGCGAAAGCAACCTTTTATCTAATAACTGACGTTGAGGGACGAAGGCTTGGGTCACGAATAGGATTAGATACCCTAGTAGTCCAAGCAGAGAATGATGAATGCCATAGGTTAGATATTTATTTAGTCTATAAATGAAAGTGTAAGCATTTCACCTCAAGAGTAATGCGGCAACGCAGGAACTGAAATCATTAGACCGTGTCTGAAACCAGTAGTGAAGTATGTTATTTAATTCGTAAGCACGCGAAAAACCTTACCACAACTTGAATATGATTTATGTAAAGCAGTTAAATAAAAAGGCTATCTCAGTTTAACCGCTTATTTAGCCATATATGATATATCTTTTTTACATAAAGATTACAAGCGTTGCACGGCTGTCTTCAGTTAATGTCGTGAGATATTGGTTAATTCCATTAAATTAACGGAAGCCCTTGCTTTATTTGCGATTTTACAAAAAAAGAAATAAAGCAGTTCACCTCTATATTGGATTTGATAACAGGGACCAAGACAAGTCATCATGGCCTAAATGTTGTGGGCGATAGACGTGCCACATTTTCCTATACAAAATGATGCGATAACGTGAGTATGAGCTAATCTAATAAAGTAGGATAAAATATGGATTGTAGTCTGAAATTCGACTACATGAATAAGGAATTACTAGTAATCGTGAATCACCACGTCACGGTGAATTTAATCTCAGATAGGTACTAACTACTCGTCAGACGCTGAAAGAAGTATGTGCAATAAGTTTGGTTTTTCATATCCTTTTATTCTAGAAAATTAGTTCTAGTTATTTTTATGGAAGATCTTCGTATGCGTGACTTTGATTGGTGTTAAGTCGAAATATGGTTCATGTAGGGGAACTTGCATGGGGTTGATTAATTTGAACAATACAAGAAAAATGTTTATAGACTTTATGTTTATAAACTATAAGGAAACACCCATTATCGGTAAATGGGTTGAGCTATTAGCTCAACGGTAGTAAACTTTAGGAGTTCGAATCTCTTGTTTCTTAGTACAATATTGTTGTTTCACATTAAGAGCGGGGCAGAATTAAAGTCATATAACTATGAGAATAGTGGTATTTTATTGCTTTAATTATTCTTCAAATTTATAGTTATAAATTTATTAGGTCTAGGTTTATCCATATAAGATAAGTATCTATCTTTACTCATTAAGTTAAATGAGTTTAAAGAAGAAATTAATTCATAATAAAAATTAAACATAGCCATTAAATAATAGGATAATCTAAAGTCGAGAGGACTAAGAGCATTAGCTTTCTGCGAGCCACCTACATTCACGTCTTTATTATTGATTTTTGCAAATAAATTTTTAATGTCTATTACCACCTCTTGCAATAAACACAAGAATGTACTTTTAGTATAATAATACAAATTGTTGTAGTCCCTCATCCTCTGTATTATCGATTGGCAAATATTTGGCCTTTAGCGGGGATAACATTTATTTTTAAGAGGAAAGTGCCTATTTTAGCTTTAGAGAACCTCGTCTCTTTTTTTTTTTAATTATAGATAGCAATAAACATGAGATATTACAAAAACACCCAATATTTATTAAAAAAAGGAGATATTAACTTTTCATTAAACAAAGTTAATGGTAATTCATTGAGTAATAAGGTTAAACCTATTAAGGTTTATGATGATTCTTTATTAAATAAATTTAATGCTTTAAAAGATAATATAGGTAAAAGTGGTATTTATAAATGAGTCCATAAAATATGTAATAAAAGCTATGTAGGGAGTTCTAAAGATTTATCTCGTAGATTTAAAGAGTACTATAATCTAAATATAAGAAAAGTACAAAGTAGCAATAGTCGTATAAATCGAGCCCTACTAGATGATGGTTATGATAGTTTTAACTTAGAAATACTGGAATACTGTGATAAAAACAACCTACTTGAACGAGAACAATACTATATCGATTTATTAAAACCTCAATATAATATACGGGCTGCAGTTAAAGATAGATATAAGCGTTAACTATTAAACATTATAATATTATGTAAATAATAATAAACCATTAAAAGGTACTTATTTAATTACTAGTAAACCTATTACATATAAAAGGAAAGGTTGCCATAGGTAGGGTGATGCATTAGCTAAATGCCACGTGAAAGCGCTTGACAGTTCGATTCTTCCTCTCCGGCAAATATTATGATTTTATATCTGATTATTAGATATAAAAACGGCATATATTTTTTTTTTATGTAATAAATGTATATTAACTATATTAATATATAAATCAGGTTATTATTAATTCGTTTTCATATTAATTCCTTTAAACCTCAAGGCAGGTTTAAAGTTATAGACATTCATACGTTTACCTAAAAAACGAATAAAGGAGAAGAGTATCTGCAGATAGTTAGAGCCTTTATAAAGGAAACTTCCATTATTGGTAAGATGGGTTGAGCTGTAAACTCAATAGTAATTAACTTTTAAGGGTTCGAATCTCTTGTTTCCTATATATTAATATATCTATAAAGGCATATTATATGCCTTTATAGCTCAATGGTAGAGCAAAATACTGTTAATATTTTGATAGATGTTCAATTCATCTTAAGGGCTAGATTAAACCATTAAATAAGGGCGTGTTGACTTAATTGGTAAAGTGTTGTGTTTCGGCCACAAAAATTACAGGTTCGAATCTTGTACACGTCTAAGTTTTATAATATTAATTACCCTTTCCTCATAATTGTTAAAATAAGTATTTTATTTTAGCAATGGTGGTTAAAATATTGATCTTTAATCAAAGGATAGTGAGGTATAATATTATTTTTATATATGAATAGTCTTTTTTTGTTTAATGAAACTTACACTAATGGTTATAGAGGAGATGTTTTGATAGTTATTTCATTATTTGCTATTTTATCTGGTATACTTGTTATTATCAGTAAAAATCCTATTGTTTCTGTTTTATTTTTAATTGGATTATTCTTAAGTATAGCTAGTTATCTTATGGTATTAGGTTTAAATTTTATTGGTCTTTCCTACTTATTAGTTTATGTAGGAGCTGTATCTATTCTATTCCTTTTTATATTAATGTTGATTAATGTTAGATTAAGTGAATTATTAAGTAATCCTAATAATAGTATACCTTTAGCGATATTGATAGCTATTTCATTTAATTATCCTGTTTATAAAATATTACCTAACAGCATTACTTCTTTTAATGAGAACACTTTTTATTCAAATACTACATTAGGTGATACATTATATAATAATTATAGTAATAATTTAATTAAATTATTGAAATTATCTAATACTAAGTTGGATAATGATAAAATACCATTTGTTACTAGCAAAATATGAGATGGGTATTTAGCGGAAACTAGTCATATTACAAGCATAGGTAATATAATGTATAGTAGTTATAGCATGTGATTGATATTAACTTCTATTATATTATTATTAGCAATGACAGGGGCTATAGTCATAACATTAAAAGACCGGAAGCAATAGATATAATTCAAATAATACTAACAAAACCCCCAAATTTTCAACTACAATTAAAACTAACTTCAGAGAAAGTAGTCTTTTTTTTATAACAAGCATAAACATACAATCATGCAAAACAATTTAAACAACAATAGTGCTAAACTAAATGCTACAGGAAGAAAAGATTAATGAATGTAAAAGTAATTGTGTTTTTTAATTTGTGTAATAATAAGCTTTATCAACACAGTAATTAATTGTTTATATTATTCATATTACTAGTATAAGTTACTATATTACAAAGGGTTAATATTCTAATTGGTAAGGAGCTTTCTTGTCAAGAAATACTATGTCGGTTCGAATCCGGCTTGACCCGTACACGAAATAATAAAGGGATTAGCTCAATGGTAGAGCAACCGTTTTACACACGGTAGGTTAGGTGTTCAAGTCACCTATTCCTTAATAATAAGCTATTTATAACCATAAAATTAAAAAGGGGGTTTATTATATATATAATTATATACCTATGGTATGCAAACGGTAATAGTTATAATTATATACTTATTGTGTCTTTATAACGTAATAATATTAAATCTTCTATTATAAATAGTACGGTTTTATTATTATAAAATACACTATCAGTATTTAGCTTAAATAATAATTTAATTATTAAATAACATATATTATGTTCAATACATATTTTGATTAGACTTAATTATTTATTTATAAATTTAAGTAGTATATAATTTTAACTATTATCATAATTAATAATAATTTTAACTATTATCATAATTAATAATAGTTTAAGGATAAAAATATAGATTTTTAAACTTTGTATAAAGGTTTTCATTGAGAAGATTATAGAACCTAAATAACTAGGTTCTATTTTTATCTTTTTTTTTATTATAATCTAAATTTAAATGGAACTATTACTATTAATTTATATATTTTGGAAATATAACAATGACAAATTTAACTCGTAGTAATTTTCAGGCTCATCCTTTTCATTTAGTATCACCATCACCTTGACCTATATTTACTAGTATTTCATTATTAACATTAACAACCACAGGTGTTTTAACAATGCATGGTTTTAGTAATGCAAATACATTCTTAATGTTCGCTTTTGTATCTGTTGTTCTTTCAATGTCATTATGATGACGAGATGTTATCAGTGAAGGTACATATATTGGGAATCATACATTGGCTGTACAAAGAGGATTAAATATGGGTGTTGCTTTATTTATAGTATCGGAAATATTATTCTTCTTAGCTATATTTTGAGCATTCTTTCATAG
>Ga0209838_1000001_pt1 | contig 36236 bp, 28 predicted proteins | sample OrgsoiDNA2013047_FD_185797 | JGI IMG/M metagenome (GOLD analysis project Ga0209838, IMG submission 185797) | Permafrost soil microbial communities from the Arctic, to analyse light accelerated degradation of dissolved organic matter (DOM) -... | ecosystem: Environmental > Terrestrial > Soil >... | reverse complement strand
GAAGATTCCGGATCTGAACGAATCAGACATCCTCCTCCTCGAGAATGAAATCGATGCCATGAATTCGAAACTGCCGGAGATGAAGTTTTTCATTCTTCCCGGCGGACATGTAACAGCTTCCACTGCCCATATATGTCGCACGGTCTGCCGGCGGGCGGAACGCCTTGTTGTGGAACTGGACGCCCAGGAGCCTCTCGGCCAGCCGCTGATCATTAAATACCTGAACAGATTAAGCGATTACTTATTTGTGCTGGCGAGATGGATTGGTCAACTGCTGGGAGCTGAAGAGATTCCATGGAAGGCGAGAAAGAAAATCTGAGAATGGCTTTATGTCGCGCGCACCTGAATGAACTAAGTGTTTCCACTTAGATAATTTCTTTATAAAGGGTTTGATTTCCAAATTCTCAAATTATTTTTCCGTCTTTCATATGCAGCACGCGGTCGCTCATTTCCGCCAGCGTTTCATTATGCGTTACGATCAGGAAAGTCTGGTTGAATTTTTTTCTGAGTTCGAAGAATAGCTGGTGAAGTTCCTTTGCATTCGCGGAATCCAGGTTTCCCGTTGGTTCGTCGGCAAATATGATATCCGGACCGTTGATCAGGGCACGGCAAACGGCTACCCGCTGCTGCTCACCACCGGAAAGAGCAGCGGGCTTATTTTCTACCCGGTGACCTACCCCAAGGGTTTCCAACAGCTCCCTGGCTCTTGACTCGATAGCAGATTTATTGCCCCCTGAAATCCAGCCGGGTATACAAACGTTCTCCAGCGCCGAAAACTCGGGCAACAAATGATGAAACTGGAAAACAAAACCAATATGACGGTTTCGGAAAGATGCCAGGGTTTTTCCGGACAGACTGTGCAATTCCCGGCTTTTAAGGCGGATTTCCCCCTCAGCCGGTTCATCCAAAGTACCCAGAATATGCAATAACGTGCTTTTACCAGACCCTGAAGGGCCAACCATGCTCACAATCTCTCCGGCATGGATATCCAGATTTACTCCCTGTAAAACGTGCAACGCACCATAATATTTGTGAATATTCCTCGCTGAAAGTATGGGCTGGCTGGCCGTAGCTGGGTTCATGCGCAAATATAACAACCTTGATCAAAGGAGCTTGCCGCTTTAACTCCTATAAATGGTATTTGGTTGTTTCATTATAAAAATTACTTTTGCGAAAAATTAAAGGGAGGGGTCAAACCCTCCGATCCGGGATTTTCCTATCAATCTGACCTTATTAATAACGATAGAAATTAAATAAAGGACACCGATGTTTTGGACACTTGAATTAGCCAGTTACCTTGAAGACGCGCCCTGGCCGGCCACTAAAGACGAACTCATCGACTATGCCATCCGATCAGGTGCCCCCATCGAAGTTGTGGAAAACCTTCAGGAGCTTGAAGATGAGGGAGAGATTTATGAAGGGATTGATGATATATGGCCTGACTATCCTTCACAGGAAGATTTCTTCTTTAATGAAGACGAATATTAAACCTGAACGTGATTTTTCTCCATCTCCGCTACCACTGCTTCTGTTACACCCGTAAATGAGAACCCCCCATCGTGAAAAAGATTCTGCATGGTTACCATCCGCGTGAGGTCGCTGAACAAAACGGCAACATAACCGGCACAGTCGTCAGCACTGGCGTTTCCCAACGGGCTCATTTTTTCTGCATACTCCTGGAATCCGTCAAAGCCTTTCACTCCACTACCGGCTGTCGTTTTAGTGGGAGATTGTGAAATGGTATTGATACGGACTTTCTTTTTCATTCCGTAATAATATCCAAAACTTCTCGCAATGCTTTCCAACAAGGCTTTGGCATCCGCCATTTCATTATAGTCGGGGAATACCCTTTGAGCGGCAATATAGGTGAGCGCTACAACGCTTCCCCAATAGTTGATGGCATCCAGTTCATAAGCAGTCTGCAAAACTCGGTGAAATGACATCGCGGATATATCGAGTGTTTTCTGATTAAACCCATAGTCGAGTTCCGTGTAGGCACGACCCTTTCGCATATTCACACTCATTCCCACGGAGTGCAATACAAAATCAATCTTGCCACCGAAATGAGTCATCGAATCTTCAAATAATTTTTTCAGGTCCTCCGACTTCGTAACGTCCGCTCCGATTACCGGCGCCTTTACTGCCTGGGCCAGTTTATTGATCTCACCCATACGCAGGGCCACAGGTGCGTTTGTCAGTACAAGTTCTGCTCCTTCCTCATAACAACGCAAGGCAGTTCTCCACGCGAGTGACTTCTCATCCAACGCGCCGAATATGATTCCCTTTTTCCCCTTAAGCAGTTGATAGGACATTTCAAGTTATTTTGTGCCTATAAAAATAGGAAGATATTTTCAACGGGCACGCGAAGGGTGGGTAATGGTTTTTTGTATATTAACAGCAGGAAACCAATTAACCCTTCAAAATGCGATTCAAGTCAGTCATCCCATTAATTTCAGTTCTTGTTGTTATATTAATTTCCTGTAACCGGAACCTGGTCAGCCTTGATTTTACAAACGCCAGCGATGAAGTGGCACCCCTGACAAACCTGGTTTTCCGTTTCGACAAAACACTGATTGCTGATTCGTTGATCAACCGTTGGGATTCTACAAAATATATTTCCTTTGAACCGGCTATTCCCGGAAAATTTCGCTGGGAACATGGGGATGAATTGGTTTTTTCTCCTTCCTTACCCTTATTACCGGCAACGAATTACCGCGCCAAACTAAACAGTGATATCCTTCAATACAGCAAATTCGATCATTTTAGCCATGCAAGTGATATTCATTTTCATACATCGCCATTAAAACTGCAGAATACAAACAGCAGTTGGGAGCCACAGGATGAGAACAGCAAAACTTATATTCCGCAAATAGATCTTTTTTTTAACTATGCCGTAGATCCGGCCGTCCTGAAAGATAAAATGAAAGTGACCCTGGACGATAAACCCGTGAATTTTATTTTCCAAACACTTTCTGCTTCTGATAAGATTTCCATACGCCTGGCAGATATTCCTGTTGCTGATAAAGATTACGAAATCAAATTGCAAATGGACAAAGGATTACTTCCGGTCGGTGGCAGCAACGGCACAGAAGAAATATCATCCGTGCGTGCCGTGATCCCGTCTCCTTTTATACTTCGTATCAATGAAGTGGAAGCCAATCCGGATGGAGCGGGCGGAACGATACAGGTCACCACCAGCCAGCGTATCAGCAGCAAGGATCTGACTGCACACATTAAAATCGAACCGGCTGTTAAGTTCAGCACAGAGATGACAGACAACGGATTTATCATCCACAGTGATCAGTTTGACGTGGACAAAACCTATCTGCTCATTATAAAAAAAGGATTGCGGGGTGAAATCGGCGGATCGCTGGTTGAAGATTATTTCAATAACCTGGCGTTTGGTGCGCTTGAACCAGCCATCAGTTTCCAAAACGGCAAGGGAATTTATTTATCCGGAAAAGGAGAGAAAAATATTGAAGTCCGCATTACCAATGTGGCCAAGGTGAAACTTATCGTTTCCAAGATCTATGAAAACAATATCCTCAGTTCGCAACGCCATGGTTACTATCCGCAGGAACAGAACAGTGCATCCGCTGGTTATGAAGATGGCGATATCTCATCATCAACGGCCGGAGACGTAATCTATGAACAGGAGGTAGACACCAGGCTGCTCCCAAAATACGGCGGGAGCCGTCTCCTGCATATGGATATGGAAGATAAGCTCCCGGATTTTAAAGGTATTTACCATATCATGATCCGTTCCACAAAAGATTACTGGGTACGGGACAGCCGTTTTCTTTCACTGTCAGACATCGGGCTTATTGCAAAAGAAGGAACGGCCAGCCTTTTGGTCTTTGCAAATTCAATTCAAACGGCGTCACCATTGAAAGGCGTAAACATGATCGCCTACGGGGCGAATAATCAGATACTCGGTATGGCTGCCACGGACGATCAGGGCGTGGCTGAAATCAAATACCAGCGCAGGGAATTTGCCGGATTTAAACCAGCCATGATTATCGCAAAAACAGCGGATGATTTTAACTATCTACCCTTTAGTTCAACAAGAATAAATACATCCCGCTTCGACGTAAGCGGAAAAACCATGAATGCCACCGGTCTGGATGCATTTATTTATTCCGAGAGGGATATCTACCGGCCCGGTGAAAAAATAAATTATTCTGTTATCCTTCGCGACTACAATTGGAAATCACCCGGAGAAATTCCAGTGATAGTAAAATTCCTCCTCCCAAATGGAAAGGAGTATAAATCCTTTCGCAAAACACTGAATGCCCAGGGGTCTATGGAGGGGAACGTCGACCTTCCCGTAACATCCATTACCGGAACGTACTCACTGGAAGTGTATTCATCCAATGATATTCTGTTGTCCAGCCAGCCCTTCCATGTGGAAGAATTTGTACCTGACAGGATTAAAGTGACGGCCAGATTGGACAAGGATTTTTACGAGCCCGGAAATACTGCCGCGTTGAAAATTCAGGCAGTAAATTTCTTCGGCCCGCCGGCCGCTGGAAGAAATTACGAATGTGAAATTCAGCTAAAGCAAAAAACCTTTTCTGCAAAAAAATTCAACAATTATAGCTTCAGCCTGACAAACCAGAAAACTTTCTATGACAAAATAACCCGCGAAGGTAAAACCAACGAAGCCGGTGAAGCCGGTGAAAAATTCCTGATAGAGGATATATATAAAAATATTGGATTGCTGCAGGCAGATTTTTACAGTACTGTATTTGACGAAACGGGCCGGCCGGTGAGCCGTCTGACAAGCGCGAATATTTATACCCAACCGGTTTATTTCGGTATTGCCGATGATGGAAACTGGTATTATCCGCTAAACCAGTCCGTCAGTTTTCATCTGATTGCACTTGATAAAAATCAGCAGGTCTCTTCGGCCACCGCTGACGTATCGATTGTAAAACATGAATACCGTACCGTGATCTCCAAAAATGGAAGTTATTTCAGGTATGAGTCGCAGAAAGAAGACAAGCTTATCAGTTCGGCATCGGTAAAAGTAAATGGTGAACTGAGTAGCTATTCTTTCATACCACGCTCGGCAGGGGATTATGACATACGCGTTTCGATCCCCGGCTCCAATACATATGTAAGCAAATCGTTTTACAGTTTTGGATCCTGGGGAAATGATAATTCTTCTTTTGAAGTAAACAATGAAGGACATGTAGATATCCAGTTCGATAAACATTCTTACTATAACGGAGAATCTGTAAGGGCGCTTTTCAAAACGCCGTTTGACGGCCGCATGCTGGTGACGCTGGAGACAGATAAACTCATCAGTTATCAGTGGATCAACGTAGAAAAACGCACGGCCAGCCTGGAGCTGAAACTCAGTACAGACGCGATGCCGAATGCATATATTACGGCAACACTCATCAAGCCTCACGGTATTTCAGATATACCATTAACTGTTGCACACGGATTTGAAAATCTTATGGTGGAAGAAAAAACCAGGAAAATCACGATGCAAATCCTGGCGAAGAAAACCGTGAGGTCGAAGACCCTCCAGGAAATAACAGTAAAAGCCCAACCGAATAGCCTGGTTACCCTTGCGGCGGTAGACAATGGTGTTTTGCAGGTTTCTGATTTTCAAACTCCCGATCCTTATGGGTACTTCTATGCGCGTCGCGCACTCGCGGTGAGTGACTATGATATCTATCCTTTGCTCCTCCCGGAACTGAAAGCCCGGTTGAGCAGCACAGGCGGAGATATGGAAACCGATATGAGTAAGAGAACCAATCCCATGCCGGCCAGGCGCATCAATATACTTTCATATTGGAGCGGAATTAAAAAAACAGACGGCAACGGCGAAGCCGTCTTCCAGGTCGATATACCACAGTTTTCGGGGGAAGTCCGGCTGATGGCTGTTTCCTATATCAATGCCCAATTCGGTTCTGCTGAATTCAGCATGACGGTCGCTGATCCCCTGGTGTTGAGCACGGCACTACCCCGTTTTCTAAGCCCGTCAGATTCCATTCGGGTACCAGTGACCATTACCAACACAACATCGGTAACGGCCAGCGGGTCTGCCACGTTGAATACAAGCGGAGGTGTTCTTGTTTCCGGCAGCAAATCCACGCCCTTCACGATCCCTGCGAATAGCGAAAAGCGGTTGTATTTTACTGTTATAGCCAGCCCGGTGATTGGGACAGGAAAAATTTCGGTGGAAGTGAACGGGCCGGGCGGAAAGTTCAGTGATGAAACCGACATCAGCATCCGTCCTGCCGCCTCTTTACAAAAGAATACGGGCAGCGGCAGCATTTCCAGTGGATCTTCCCAAACAATTAGTTTCGACAACTCCGATTTTATTCCATCCAGTATCAGCAGACAATTATTCATAACCCGCTTTCCCGGTGCAGGCCTGAGCAAATACCTGGATTTCCTGCTGGAATATCCGTATGGTTGTACGGAGCAAACCGTTTCAACTGCATTCCCCCAGTTATATTTCGGCGAACTTTCAGATGCGTTACATGTGTCACGCGACAATAAATCCACTGCAAACTACAATGTACAGGAAGCGATTCGTAAGATAAAAATGCGGCAACTCTATAACGGTGCCGTTACCTTATGGGATGATGAAAAATCGGCAGACTGGTGGGCCAGCATTTATGCAGCTCATTTCCTGATCGAAGCCAATAAAGCCGGATTTGATGTAGATAAGGGTCTGATCGAAACCCTGCTGGGCTATATCAATTCAACCATGAAGGAAAGAAAAACGATTAATTATTATTATAATCACGACCAGGTTAAAAGGATCGTTCCCAAAGAAGTCATTTATGGATTGTACGTACTGGCCCTGGCGTCGAAACCCAATACTTCTCTGATGAATTATTATAAAGCAAATCCCTCCATCCTCAGCCTGGATTGCAAATACCTGCTGGCGGCGGCTTACGCGCAGACAGGTGACAAAAAAAGCTACGGGCAAATTCTTCCCAATCGTTTTGAAGGAGAGTCCGCAAATACCGAAACAGGAGGGAGTTTTTCATCCGAAATACGGGATGAAGCCATGTCGTTGGATGTCTTGCTTGATGTGGATCCGTTAAACCCGCAGATTCCGGAAATGGCCAAGCATGTTTCTGAAAGACTAAAGGCGCGTGACTGGTATAGCACGCAGGAAATTGTTTTTGGATTCCTCTCTCTTGGAAAAATCGCCAGGCAACAGGGCATATCCAGTGCAACTGCCCAAATCAGCATACAGGGTAAAAAACTGGCTGATTTTAACGGTACGGATCTCAGGCTTGATGCAGCCACCCTGAAAGCAGGCAAACCCGAAATCGCAGTTAGTGGTAAAGGCAACCTGTACTACTATTGGGAGGAAGAAGGAATATCGGCCGGCGGAACCATGAAAGAGTCCGATAATTACCTTAAAGTGAGAAAACGTTTTTTCGACCGGTATGGCAAACTCATCGCAGGAAATGTATTCAAACAAAACGAACTGGTGATCGTTGAAATCAGCCTGGAGAATTTTTTCAAAAATGATATTCAAAACATCGTAATTACGGATCTGCTACCGGCAGGGTTTGAAATTGAAAATCCACGCACAAAAGATATCCCGGGAATGGATTGGATAAAAGATGCGTATACACCCACAGCTATCGATGTACGGGACGATCGGATCAACCTGTTTGTAAATTCAGAACAAGTGAGACAAACTTATTACTATGCAGTCAGAGCGGTTTCACCCGGCGTCTATAAAATGGGACCCGTCAGCGCTGACGCCATGTATAATGGAGAATATCACTCTTATAATGGAAGCGGGGTAATAAAAGTGTTGGAATAAGAGCCGGCTGGTGTCGTATCGGTATCGGTCACATAGGCGATACGGAGATATTCAATTCCTTTAGCTGTTTACCATCGATGCTGGCAGGTGCGTCCAGCATGACGTCTCTTCCGCTGTTATTCTTTGGGAAGGCGATGAAATCCCGGATACTCTCACTTCCGCCGAGGATGGCGCAAAGCCGGTCGAACCCAAAGGCTATTCCTCCGTGAGGCGGTGCGCCATATTCAAAAGCGCCAAGGAGGAATCCAAATTTATGATTTGCTTCTTCCCGCGTCATTCCGAGGGCGTCGAACATTTTTTCCTGGAGTTCCCGCTGATAGATCCTGATCGAACCACCGCCAATCTCATTTCCATTCAGCACCATATCGTAGGCGTTGGCCTTGATGTTCGCATAGGGATGACTGAGATATTCAGCGGCGTCTGTGATTACGGGATCATTATTGATCATGACGTCTGTCTGGTCGGGTTTGGGCGCTGTAAAAGGATGATGCCGTGCAACCCATCGGTTGTCTTCTTCATTGTATTCAAACAACGGGAAATCGACGACCCATAATAATTTGAATTCATCTCTCTTTCGCATGCCCATTCTTTCTCCCAGTTCGAGACGGAGATCGCTGATGCCTTTACGGGTTTTTTCTTCTCTTCCGGCAAGAATCAGCACGGCGTCTCCCGATTGAGCACCGCAGAAGCCTGCAATGGTTTTGAGTTTTTCTTCCGGATAAAATTTATCAACACTGCTCTTCAGCGTTCCGTCCTCTTGGCATCGGATATACACCAGGCCCTGCATACCCACTTGCGGACGTTTAACCCAGTCCGTTAGTTCATCAAACTGTTTACGTGTCCAGGACGCTCCGGAAGGAACGGCTATCGCCAGCACGGTTTCTGCATTGTCAAAAACCGGAAACCCGGCATTGGCAATCAGGAACCCGTCGGCTTCGACCGCCCCCTTTCTCCTGACGGGCGATTTCAGGTTTGCAATTTTCATTCCGAAACGGATATCCGGTTTGTCATTCCCATATACCCACATCGCATCTTCCCAGGTCATGCGTTCTATTTCATCGGCATAGTCGATTCCTTTTACTTCCTTAAAAATAAACCGGATCATTCCTTCAAACATCTGGAGGATATCGTCCTGTTCTATAAAACTCATTTCGCAATCTATTTGTGTGAATTCCGGCTGGCGGTCAGCGCGTAAATCCTCATCGCGGAAGCATTTTACCACCTGGTAATACCGGTCATACCCACTAACCATCAACAGTTGTTTAAAAGTCTGCGGGCTCTGTGGAAGGGCATAAAACTGTCCCGGATTCATACGCGATGGGACAACAAAGTCACGGGCGCCTTCGGGGGTTGACTTGATCAGAAAAGGCGTTTCAATATCCATAAACAGGTTCTGATGAAGGTAGTTCCGGGCTGCTCTGTTTACGGCATACCGGAGTTCTATGTTCCTCCTGATAATATTCCTGCGGAGGTCAAGATACCGGTATTTCATGCGCAGATCGTCTCCGCCGTCCGTTTCATCCTGTATGGTGAACGGCGGGGTCACCGACTTATTTAAAATCGCAATGCGGCTTATTTTAACCTCGATTTCCCCCGTTGGGATTTGAGGGTTCTTGTTGGACCGTTCCGAGACGATGCCGGTAGCCTGAATGACGAATTCCCGCCCTAACGGAGATTCGGCCAGGGCTGTATTCTGGGCTTCATCCAGCAGCAATTGCGTAACGCCATACCGGTCGCGAAGGTCAATAAAGGTGATACTTCCGAATTTTCTGAGGGTCTGGACCCAGCCCGCCAGGGTTACCTCCCGGTCAACGTTTGCCAGCCCCAACTCGCCACAGGTATGTGTTCTGAACATTTGCTTCCTAGATTAGCCGGCAAAGGTAGGGCCTGGGAAGTAGGCCAAAAAGGATTAAAAAAAATAAAAAACCGATTGGAGCCTCTTTCATTTGTTAAAAATAGTTTTTACCTTGTATCCATCCGTACGATTCACCTCCTCATGATTAAACCTATTCTGGTTATTCTATTCTTACCTTAAGCAACTTCTATCCATACCCTTTGTAAGGCCAATTGTTTTTGATCGGACCAACCTGAAGCAATCAAAAAGAAAAACGGACCTTATGGAATTCATTATTATTGTTGCCCTGGTTACAGCCGTCCTGATCCTGCACCGACCTCTAACCGCTTTATACAACAAGCTTTATGTCAGCCGTCAGCAGCGTAAATTTATTGAATGTGAGACATTCTATCACAGCGTTGTGTCAAAATACATCCGGTACTACAACCGCATGAGTCTCGAAGACCAGCGCAAGTTTCTATTCCGCACGTTCCTGTTTAAAAAATCCCGTCGGTTTCATTATATAGAAGTAAAAGAGAGTGCGGAAATGCCCATACTGATCAGCGCTGTTGCCATACAACTCACATTCGGACTTGATAAATACATGCTGAATTATTTCAACGATATCTACGTACTGAAAGATGATTACCACTACGGTTTTTACTCCCGCCCTTTTATGGGGCATGTCGACCAAAGCGGTATCTATCTGTCCTGGGATAATTTTATGAAGGGTGTCAGCGGTCAAACTCCTTACTGCAATGTGGGACTCCACGAAATGGGTCACGCCCTGGCTTACGTGACTTTCATTACTGAAACAGAAGAAGATAAACACTTTAAAAAAGAATTCAAGAATTTCTCGAAAGTAGCCCGCCCGATCTTTGCCGACATGCAGGCAGGGATCCGCAACCTCCTGGGAGAGTATGCAGCCGTGAACTATCATGAGTTCTGGGCCGTTTCGGTTGAAACTTTCTTTGAGAACCCCGTATGTTTAAGACAGGACTTGCCTAACCTGTACCAGGCCATGGTAGACCTGCTCCGCCAGGATCCGCTTCAGATGAAGAGTCATAATAATGGAAAGGCAACCTTTGTTATGAAGGCATTGAAAAGGGAAGAAGAAAGTCTGAATTAGATTTATTTCCCCAGTATTTTTTCAAACCGGGCAATATCGGCCAGCGGGAGAATGTTGCCGCCACCGGCAATTTTTTCTGCCAGTTGTTTTGCAAAATAAGGCGCCAGCGAACAACCTTTTGTGCCCATGCCATTCAGTATACCGATTTGCGGATGCAAAGGATGGAAACCCACAAAGGGCCTGCGCTCCAGCGTGGCAGGCCGAATGGAAGCAAATTGCTCAAGAATTGTATACGGCACTTTCATAAAATGCTGCAGCCACGATTCGGCATTGTTTCTAAATTTTTGAGAGGGCCGGTCATCAGGAAAAGACCATTCATAGGAAGATCCCAGCCAGAAAACATTTTCCCGGAAAGGAACAAGGCTCATCCCTTTTTTAAATATCAGGCCGCCGGGCAGATTTTTTATTTCAACCAGCATACCTTCTCCTTTATTCAAAGCGAACGGAAGCTTTTCGAAATAGGGATTTTCAGCCGAGGATCTGCCATCGCAGAATATTATATAACGGGCACCCATATCTGCATATTCGATCCCGATTTCTTTTTTCCGAAGTTTTGAAATGTCAAAAACAGACTCAATGAGGAAGCCGCTTTTACCCAACCAGCTTCGCCAGGCGGTCAGTAATTTCTCTACATAAACCAGCAAGCAGGGTTGGATGGACCCCCAGCCCAGTTCATAGCTGAACCATTCAGTATATTTTTCAGGATCTCTGCCGGGAACAAGCCATGCCGGATCTTCTTCGTACCGTTTCTGAAATGCCTGCAACATTTGAACACTGGGAAAAAAGTCGATCACCGAGGTCTCCTTATAAAAAGAATTTTCAAGGAAACTCCCGATTTCCCCGTATGAAGCGGATGCAAATGGTAATAGTTGTTCAATCATCCAGGTGGTGACGATCCTTCTGCCGGTCACAGGGTTCACAACTCCGGCCGCGCGTCTGGATGCACAGTCCGGATCAGGCAGGTCGATTAATTTAAACGGGATACCCATTTTAAAGAGCCACCAGCTCAGCCAGGTTCCGGCCAACCCTTGTCCTACAATTAAAACCGCCGTTTCTTTCATTTAATTATTTTGAACACTTCCTTTAACGTAGTTATAACGACGACAAGTTAAACAATCACTCCGGTCAGCTATCTTAGAACAGCAAGCATTTATTCACCTTAAAAAAATGTTTTATGAAATTCAAGTTTCCCATCCTGATCGCAGCCGGACTTCTGATAGCAACTGTTTCAAAAGCACAGTATGGAGGCGGCTATGGTAATCATCGCTTAAATTTTCAGGACCGGGCGATTATTTCCGGGCGGTCTGCTTATCAAGTCCGTTATGACAACCGTCGTGATTGGAGAGCCGATGAATATGAACGTTTTTGCCGTGAGCATCGCGAATACAGGGGAGGCCGCGAGGTATACTTCCGCGATCATTGCGGTTACAGGCAAGTACCTTATTGTGCCCCGAGAAGAGTCGTGGTCTATGGTTATTAAAAAAAAATGACCCAATCAAGTATAAATGGAATGGTGGTCATTTTACGCTTGCTGTAAACTTCATGCTTTAACCTTCAGGCCTTTTAAGACCCTCGCCATGGTGGCCCCAATATCTGCCGGGCTTTGCACTACTTCTATACCACACTCAGCCATGATTTTCATTTTTGCAGCCGCAGTATCGTCGGCTCCGCCTATAATTGCTCCTGCGTGACCCATCCGGCGGCCCGGCGGCGCGGTTTGTCCCGCAATGAATCCTACCACCGGCTTTCTGTTATTTGCTTTGATCCATCTGGCCGCTTCGGCTTCCATACTGCCACCAATTTCGCCAATCATCACGATACCTTCGGTATCAGGGTCATTCATCAGCAATTCCACTGCATCCTTGGTAGGTGTCCCGATGATAGGATCTCCCCCGATACCGATGGCTGTTGAAATACCGAGTCCCGCCTTCGCTACCTGATCTGCCGCTTCATAAGTAAGTGTTCCGGATTTGGATACAATCCCGATCTTTCCCTTTATAAAAACAAAGCCGGGCATGATACCTACTTTGCATTCATCCGCTGTAATCACACCCGGGCAATTGGGTCCGATAAGTCTTGTGCCGGTACCCGTTAAATAATGTTTGGCCTTTACCATATCCTGCACCGGTATGCCTTCCGTAATACAAACCACGAGGGCTACACCGGCCTCGGCGGCTTCCATGATGGCATCTGCTGCAAAAGCAGGCGGCACAAAAATGATGGAAACATTAGCGCCGGTGGCTTTAATAGCGTCTGCCACCGTATTGAATACCGGGCGATCAAGATGCGTAGTTCCCCCTTTGCCGGGCGTAACACCGCCCACCACCTGGGTTCCGTATTCAATCATCTGGGACGCATGAAAGCTTCCTTCTGTTCCTGTAAAACCCTGTACAATGATTTTTGACTTTTTATTTACTAATACTGCCATCGTTCTTTTTTAAGTGATTTCGCATGTTAAAATTAGCTATTTCATCAATTCATCCATATTCCGGTTATTGTCAATCTTTCCCTTCATTTCCAATTGTCGCATGTCTTTGGCATCCTGTAGAAACTCCGACGCAAAGATGAAGTCGTTTAGCAATTTATTCTTGCTGAAAATGATTTCTTTGTTTGATCCCTCCCATTCTTTCAGTCCCTGGTACATATAAATGATATGGTCGCCGGTTTCCATCACACTATTCATGTCGTGTGTATTCACGACAGTTGTAATATTGTATTCAATCGTAATTTCCTTGATCAGCTTGTCGATCAGAATAGAGGTTAGTGGATCGAGACCGGAATTGGGTTCATCACAGAAAAGATATTTCGGATTCAGCACAATGGCCCGTGCAATACCGACGCGTTTTTTCATACCCCCGGAAATTTCCGCCGGAAATTTATTGTTTACGTCTTTCATATTGACCCGATCCAACACTTCGTTCACGCGTTTAAGTTTAGCTGTAAAATCGTCTTCGGTGAACATGTCTAATGGGAACATGATATTTTGCTCCACCGTCATGCTGTCGAAAAGCGCCGAACCCTGAAACAGCATCCCGATCTGCCTGCGCAGCAGCTTGCGTTCTTCTTCATTCATCGTGGTAAAGTTCTGGCCGTCATACAGGATTTCGCCAGAATCCGGTTCAAATAAACCAACCAGGCATTTCATCAAAACCGTTTTCCCGCTTCCGCTGGAACCGATGATGAGATTGCATTTGCCCGGTTCAAAAACGGCGTCGACACCGCTGATAACGGATTTACCGTCGAAACCTTTCTTTAATGCTTTAACCTCAATCATGTTGTCGCTTATAAGAGAATGGATGAAAGTACATAGTCCGTTAACAGAATTAATACACAACTTACCACAACTGATTTGGTGCTTGCCCGGCCAATTTCCAGTGCGCCTCCGTTTACGTAATAACCGTAAAATGAGGAAATGCTGGCAATGATAAATGAAAAACTATAGGCCTTCACAAGGGCAAAGAAAACATTATAGGGTTTGAAATATTGAAAAAGCCCTTTATCAAATTGTGAAGTGGAAACGATCCCGGTTGCGACGGCGGCCAGTTTCCCGCCCAATATACCCAGAACGGCAGAAACGATCACCAGCATGGGAATCGTAAGCATGGCAGCCAGGATTTTTGGAAGGATCAGGTAGGTTTTTGTGTTAATTCCCATGATTTCCAATGCGTCAATTTGTTCGCTCACCCGCATGTTCCCAAGCTCGCCGGCAATTTTACTCCCGACCACGCCTGCTAACACGATACAAACCAGTGTGGGTGAAAATTCCAGGATCACCGTATCGCGTACAATCTGTGCGATGGTCGACAACGGGATCAGTGGACTTACCAGTTGATATGCTGTTTGCAATGCAGAGACCGCACCCATAAAAACAGAAATGATAATCACGATACCAAGAGACCGGATGCCGATTTCAACACATTGGTGCATAAATTCTTTCCAGTACATCCTCATGTTTTCGGGTTTCGAAAACATGTCTTTCAGCATCAATATATAACGCCCCAGTTCTGTAAAAATATTCATGTTGATTCCTGCGATGAAAGTACAATTTATTTTTTGGTTCTCTTCCACCAGGGCGACCTGCGCATGGCTTCTTCCGGCGTTTCACGACATTTGGTTTGTGCGTCGATCACGGCCACCAGCGCCATATTATAAATATTTCTCACGGAACTGCCGAGCTGAAGAACATGTACCGGTTTTTTCATGCCGAGTAAAATCGGGCCGATGGCATCCGCTGCGCCCAGCTCTTTTAAAATATTGTACGCAATATTACCCGCAGCCAGGTTTGGAAAAATCAGAGTATTCACTTCCTGATCCACCAGGCTGCTGAACGGATAATTCTCACGAAGGATTTCATTGTTCAACGCAATACTGGCTTGCATTTCACCATCCACGATCAGGTCCGGATCTTTTTGTTTCACAATTTCAGTAGCCTTAGCCACCAATCGCGCTTCGGGAGAATTGCTCGTGCCAAAATTCGAATAACTTAACATCGCAATCCGGGGAACCAGGTTGAAATGACGCACTTCCTTGGCCGCAAGCAGGGTGATATCTGCGAGTTCTTCAGCGGTGGGATTAAAATTTACGGTTGTATCTGCCAGGAACAGCGGCCCTTTTTTGGTGAGCATGAGATACATGCCTGCAATTTTTTTCACCCCTTCTTCCGTTCCGATGATCTCGATAGCCGGACGAATGGTATCGGGATAATTTTTTGTTAGTCCCGAGATCATCGCATCCGCCTCACCGGTTTCTACCATCATACAACCGAAATAATTCCGGTCACGCATGATCTTGGTTGATTCATATTTATTAAATCCCCTCCTCTGCCGCTTTTGAAAAAATAATTCTGTATATCTCTTCCTGCGTTCGTCCTGTTCGTCACTTCGTGGATCCACGATCGGGAACTCATCGATATCTATTTTGTTTGCGGCGGCTGTTGACCGTATCCTTTCTTTATTTCCGAGCAGGATCGGATAGGCAACTCCCTCGTCGAAAAGGATCTGGGCAACTTTTAATATTTTGATATTATCCGCTTCGGCAAACACCAGTCGCCTTGGATCGCTCCTTGCTTTACTTCCCAGCACGCGCATCAGTTGGTTATCAAGACCGAGCCGTTTATTGAGTTCAATGGCGTATGTTTCCCAGTTCTCGATCTTTATCTGCGCAACATTGCTATCAATGGCAGCTTTTGCAACAGCCGGTGCCACGGTGGAAAGGAGTCTGGGATCGAGTGGTTTTGGAATAATATACCGCGGACCGAAGCTGATATTTTTTTCATTATAAGCCATGTTCACAATATCCGGAACGGGTGTTTTAGCCAGGGTTGCAATGGCTCGAACCGCGGCCAGTTTCATCTCTTCATTAATCTGTGTGGCACGCACATCCAGCGCGCCGCGGAATATAAACGGAAAGCCCAGCACGTTATTCACCTGGTTTGGATAATCGCTCCGGCCCGTTGCCATAATAAGATCATCCCTTACAGCAGTCGCCGCATCGTAGGTAATTTCAGGATCCGGATTGGCCATGGCAAAGACAATTGGTTTTTTTGCCATACTTTTTACCATGTCCGGTGTAACCGTGTTCCCAACACTCAGCCCGACAAAAACATCGGCATCTATCATGGCTTTTTCCAGGGTAATGTCTGGTTTGTCTATAGCAAAAAGCGACCGGTCTTCTTCCAGATCCGTACGCCCCTTATGCAGCACTCCATCTTTATCAAATACAATAAAATTTTCGGGTTTGGCTCCCAGGGCCACGTACAATTTGCTGCACGCCATGGCTGCAGCGCCCGCGCCATTGATCACAAAGCGTACTTTGTCAATCTTTTTCCTTTGCAGTTCCAGTGCATTCATGAGTGCTGCACTACTGATGATCGCAGTACCGTGCTGATCATCATGCATCACCGGAATTTTTAACGAAGCACGCAATTGTCTCTCAATATAAAAACATTCCGGTGCCTTGATGTCTTCCAGGTTGATGCCACCAAAAGTGGGTTCCAGCGCCTTGACGATCTGCACAAATTTTTCAGGATCAGTTTCGTTGATCTCAATATCAAATACATCGATGTCGGCAAATACTTTGAATAAAACCCCTTTTCCCTCCATAACTGGCTTGGATGCTTCCGGACCGATATTTCCGAGTCCGAGCACCGCCGTACCATTTGTGATTACAGCCACGAGATTGCCCTTGGCCGTATATTTATAAACATCTTCTTTATTTAGCGCGATTTCTTTACAGGGTTCAGCCACACCCGGTGAATAGGCAAGCGAAAGGTCCCTTTGCGTTTTTGCTTCCTTTGTCGGAACGACTTCTATCTTGCCTGGCTTGCCTTTCGAATGATATTCGAGTGCCTCTTCTCTCCTGAGTTGCTTTTTTTGCATATCGATTATTGAGGCAGGTTTTGATGATCATAAATACTGGCACCGAGCCAGGCCATCATCCCCATTCCTTTTTCTATGGCAGATTCGTCAATATTAAAAGTAGGTGTATGCACCCCTGAAGTAATACCCTTTGCAACATTCATTACACCAAGCCGGTAAAAACAACCTGGAATTTCCTGAGTATAGTATCCGAAATCTTCAGAGCCCATACGTACTTCTGTTTCCTGTACATTTTCCTTTCCTGCAAATTCCTCAGCCTTCCTGCGTGCGATCGGATATAATTTTTCATCGTTGTTTACCACCGGGTATCCCACATCCACGAGCACATCTATTTCCGCTCCCATGCCCTGGGCAATGCCTTTGCAGATCCTGTGAATCAATGTATGCGCCTGGAACCGCCAACTCTCGTCCATTGCGCGAAAAGTTCCCATTAGTTTTACTTCCGACGGAATCACGTTAGTGGTATATCCTCCCTGGAACGAGCTGATGGAGAGTACGGAAGGCGTGAAAGGGTTTTTATTTCTGCTAATGACCTGCTGCAATGCAACTACAATATGAGAGGCCACAAGAATCGTGTCCACCGTTAAATGCGGCGTCGCGGCATGTCCCCCTTTCCCTTTCACCGTAATATAAATTTCATCTGCACTGGCCATCGAAGGACCTCCGCGGAAACTGAATTTTCCTATCTCCAGCCCCGGATGCACGTGCAATCCAAAAATAGCTTGTGGCTGGGGATTATGCAGAACACCTTCTTTTATCAGGAGACTGGCCCCGCCTGGATTTTTTTCTTCTCCCGGCTGAAATATGAGTTTGACAGTTCCCTCCCATTCTGATTTTAATTCCTGCAGGATTTTAGATGCCCCCAATAAAATGCTTGTATGGGCATCATGACCGCAGGCATGCATGACCCCTTCGTTTTGTGATTTATAGGCAACGATATTTTCTTCTTTGATCGGGAGCGCGTCCATATCAGCCCTCAGCGCAATGACTCTTTTATCCGGATTTTTTCCTTTAATAATTCCAACCACGCCGGTAGTCGCTTTTATTTCAAAAGGAATGTCCAGGCCTTTGAGTTTTCCCTGTACAAACATCGAAGTCTGAAATTCTTTATAACTCAATTCCGGATGTGCATGAAGGTGCCGCCGTATATCAATGGTTTCAGGTGCATATTGTTTTGCCAGTTGAAGAATTCTTTCTTTCAGCATATAAAAAAATTAATCAGGCTTTACTTCGATGATATCATGAACCAGGTAAACACCGGAAGGGTAATCCCGCGTAAGTTTTTGCAAATAGGGATCAGCCTCTTCAGGCGTTTTGAAATTGCCCACTTTCAATTTATAATTCGGCGGCTGGTAAATAAGATAAGGCTTTAATTCAGGATATGCCTGGTAGATCCTTGTTTTAATCGCAAAAACCTGGTTCCGGTCGTTTGAATTAGCGACCTGGATGCGATAACCCGGTATATTCCGGCGACTGTCCCGCGTCGTTGCTTCATTAATCTGTATCTGCTTTTTTATAAGGGAATCTATCCGGGAATCCCTGTATATGAGGGAATCCTGCGCATAAGCCAGGCTGTTATACATGAAAAAGATGAGCAGGAATAATTTCATATCGACTTTTCTTTTAGCGAGGCCAGTTTTTCTTCATCCAGAATCTGCAGGCTGGCGCTACAGCCCAAACGGTCGGCACCCGCTTCTATCAGGTCTTTCGCAAATGCATAATGCCTGATTCCGCCAGATGCTTTTATCCGGATATGACCGGGAAGATGGCTTCTCATCAGCTTTACATCTGAAACAGAAGCTCCTTTTTCTGCATACCCGGTGGAAGTTTTCATAAAATCGATACTCGTCCTCCCGTATAATTCGCAGCAGCGGATCAGCTCGTCCCGCGATAATACGCCGCTTTCAACGATTGCCTTTATGATTCTCGCTTTTTCATGAATGATGGCTGCAAGCTGCAAAATTTCTTCTTCAAGATAGGACCAGTCGCCGTTTTTCAGAGCCATAATATTAATAACAACATCCAATTCATCCGCTCCGTTTGTTATCGCTTCGCTGGTTTCAGAAAGTTTAGCCCCCAGCGAAGAATAGCCCATTGGAAAACCGATTACGGTAGCAGTTTTTACCTGGGTTCCCTGTAAGGCATTTACTGCATGCTTAACAACAAAAGGCGGAACACAAACAGCCGCGAATCTGAATTCGGCGGCTTGTCTGCACAATTTGTCAATATCGGCCTCCGTACTTGTGGGTTTTAGCAGGGTATGATCTATATAAGAAGCAATCGGTTCATTCATGACTCTGAATATGGCACGAATTTAACTCTTTTACGTCTAAAAAGGCCTAAGGCCCAAGCCTCAACGTATATCACGTCACGTGGTGAAAGCGGCAGGTAATGAACAATGTATATTGAAAAAAAGGCATTAAGTTTTTGGTCTCAGGCCTTTTTTAAACTTTATCCCTTTTTTCCGGAAATAACGTAAAAGCATAATCGCGCCAAATAAAAAAACCCCGAAAACAAGCAAATCAACCCGAATCATGGATGATTTCTTTTCTTCGTTTAACTGAAGCCGTTTTTCTGAATCTTTTATATATACAGCCAATCCCGGAAAGTGCCTGTTCAGTTCGTTTACCTTCCTGAATTTTTTCAGGGCTTCTCTGTAAAATTCACGATCATAAAAAACAACCGCATCCCCAAAGAGCTTAGAAGTTTCGCTGGAACTTGCGGTAACGCCTGCGCTATCGAGATACTCCTGCAAAATAGAAACGGGAATAGCAAAATTTAATCCTGCTGCCAGGCCACCACTATTCTCGATACTGCCGAAAGTAGTCAGGCCCACCACTTCTCCTTTCTCATTGCAAACAGGTCCGCCGCTGCTTCCCCTGTTAATATTTGCATCCATCTGGATCAATGGCCACCCGGCAACAGACTTTTTAAGGGCGCTTACTATGCCGGTCGTCAGCGTTGGCTCAATGGCCGATTCAGTGGCCACATAATTGTTGTTCGTAACGGGACCCGGAAAGCCATATACATACAGTTGCTCGCCCACTTTGGGTAGGTCATCCTGGGCGACTGTTAAGGTAGGCAGGGCACTGTCACCATCCATCTTAAGGATGGCGATATCTTTTCCAGGCATAGGCTGACCCTTAATGATCACCTGGGCGGATTTTTTTATAGAGCTGGTGTTCCCGTTGTCGTTGTCAACACTATATTCAATATAAATATCTTTTCTCAGGTCGTAGAGCGCCATGGAAAACAAACGCGCATATACGGAAGCGTATGTATTGTATAGGATTGATTTTTGCTGTTCAGAAAAAAGTGTTGCCCAGGCATTCTCCAATGCCGAGATATTGGCTTCCGTGATCTGTTGAAACGCAGAAAGAAAGAATTGCCTGCGAATAAAGGCATTGTCACGATCAATCAGGTGACAATTCGTAGCCACGTAGCCGTCGGATGTTATAAGGAACCCGGTTCCGCTTGAAGTGATTTCCTCGGGTTCTTTGATGTAGTCCAGCGAAGCTTTAAAGAACCGGTTAGGATGATTATTGATTTCCTTCAATACGATATCCAGCTTCTGCTCAGCACTGTAAATGATTCCACTGCTGTCGATTTTACGAATAGAGTCGATCAGGCGGTTAAAATGCTTTGAATCCAGTTGCATTTTATTGACATATACGTCTGCCGAAAAAACAGTCCGCACCATGACAACACCAGGCCTGTTTACCCCGTAATTCTGTACGGCTGTCAACTGTTGGGCAGATAATCGCTCCCGATTGGCCATTATAAACAGCAGGCCGGTTAAAAACGCTCTGAAAATGAATCTGTGGGTTTTCATCGTAAGGTATTCCCCTTATATAAAACCGTAAAAAGGCTAACTTGTTGTTATATAAAGGTAAACTTTTTCTATGTCAACCATTCCGGCACCGCTTGCAGAACGGCTTCGTCCTGAATCACTTGACCAACTGGTAGGGCAAAAACATCTTACCGGCAGCGGCAGTATCCTACGGACAGCCCTTGAACAGGGCAAAATGCCGTCTATGATCCTGTGGGGACCGCCGGGAACAGGCAAAACGACCATTGCCAATATCATTGCGCATACCCTTCATGCCCCTTTTTACACCTTGAGCGCCATTTCTGCCGGGGTTAAAGAAGTCCGCGAGGTGATTGAAGGAGCCCGGAAACAGGATTCTGTTGTGCTGTTTATCGATGAAATACACCGTTTTAACAAAGGTCAGCAGGACGCTTTACTCGGTGCGGTGGAAAAAGGGATTATTACCCTGATCGGTGCCACAACCGAAAATCCCTCATTTGAGGTAAATAGCGCTCTTTTAAGCCGATGCCAGGTTTATGTACTTAAACCACTGGGCAGGGAAGAACTCATAGAACTGATGCGAACGGCTTTGAAAAATGATATCCTGTTAAAAAAAAGAAATATCGAAATAAAAGAAACAGAAGCCCTGATCAATATATCCGGGGGTGACGCGCGGAAGTTGTTGAATCTTCTGGAACTCGTTACGGATTCTCATGCCGATCCCCTGATGATTACAGATGATATGGTGATGGAGGCAGCCCAGCAGCGCATTGCTCTTTATGATAAGAAAGGCGAACAACACTACGACGTCATTTCTGCATTTATCAAATCCATGCGGGGAAGTGATCCGAATGCTGCCGTGTACTGGCTGGCAAGAATGATCGAAGGAGGAGAAGATGTAAAATTTATCGCCAGGCGCATGCTGATCCTCGCAAGTGAAGATATTGGTAACGCCAATCCAAATGCCTTACTGCTCGCGAACGCCACGTTCGATGCAGTTAGTAAAATCGGTTATCCCGAATCCCGGATCATACTTTCCCAGTGTGCCATATACCTGGCCAGTTCTGCCAAAAGCAATGCTTCCTATATGGCTATCAGCGATGCGATGGAAGCCGTTAAAAAAAACGGCGACCTGCCCGTACCCCTGCATATCCGGAACGCACCAACACAGCTGATGAAAAAGATGGACTATTCAAAGGGATATCAGTATAGTCATAATTACGAAAAAAACTTTTCCCCGCAGGAATATCTGCCGGATGAAATCAGCGGAACAAGTTTTTACGAACCCGGGAAAAATATCCGGGAAGAAGAAATCAGAAAACACCTGCGCATTCTCTGGGAAAAAAAGTATGGATACTGACAAATAACTTCCACACCATGCATTGGATCCTTAAACCATTTATCGAGCTGACTCCGGAAGAGCTGTATTCCATCTTGCAACTGCGCAACGAAGTATTTGTTGTTGAACAGAACTGCCCATACCAGGATTGTGACAATAAGGATTTATACGCGTGGCACCTGATGGGTAAAAAGGAAGATAAATTACTGGCATACTCAAGGCTGCTTGCTCCCGGAATCTCCTATAGTGAATCTTCTATTGGGAGAGTAGTAAGTTCCCCTGCAACACGTAAAACAGGCATGGGAAAAAAGCTCATGCACGAAAGTATACAACAGATCCGAAATCTTTTTCAAACGGATACAATACGCATTGGCGCTCAACTTTATCTGAAAGCATTTTACGAATCGTTCGGTTTCGTTCAGGACGGTGACATATATCTGGAAGATAATATCCCACACATTATTATGTTGAGAAAACCAAATTGACACAGCATTCCAGTTATTGGAATTTGTCCAAATAATATAGTTTATCCTGATTACACCATTCAAAGAATAATTCCCGTTCTTGTATGGTAACTGGTTCTTATATTAAGCACCAAATCCAAACCGTCGAAAACTAAATCGATATTCCATGAAAACAGGTTTACACTCCTTACGGAAGTGTTTGTGTTCGCTAGCCGTTGCGTTGGCATTTTATAACTCTTCCTACAGCCAGCTTTCTGCTGGCAATTATTTTGAAGCAGGTATAACCGTGGGTCCCATGGTTTTCATGGGTGACCTGGGCGGTCACTACGGTGTAGGAACCTCTTTTCTGAAAGACTATAATATGAATGCTACCAAACTTGCATTTGGTATCTACGCTACTGCGCATCCTTCTGAACTGATTGGCATCCGCCTCTCTGCAAATTTCGGAAGCATTGAAGGTGATGATAACTATATCTTAAATAAAGGCGGTGAAGAAGTATGGAGGCTCAACAGGAATCTGGATTTCAAATCTTCTATAACAGAAGCCAACCTGATGTTTGAAGTATATCCAACCGTTTTATTTGAAGACGCTCCAACAGAACAGGCAGGAAGATTAAGGCCTTATGGTTTGTTGGGTATCGGCCTGTTTCATTTTAATCCCATGGGTCAGTACGTAGATCCGAATACGTCACAGACAACCTGGGTTTATCTTCAGCCATTACATACAGAAGGTGAAGGATTCGTTACCGGTAGAAAGAACTATGCTCTTACCCAACTGAATATTCCGATGGGCTTTGGAGCCAAATATTATATCAGTGAAAAAGTAAACGTTGGTTTGGAACTCATCTACAGGAAAACGTTTACTGATTATATAGATGACGTGAGCACGACTTTTGTAGATCCTGCCGTGTTGCAGGCAAACCTGCCAAACGGAACATCCCAGATCGCAATAGCGATGGCTAATAAAAGCCCATTGCAGGGAATTCCGGGAAGCAATTACAATCCGGGAGATAAAAGAGGAGACCCGACTCAAACGGATGCCTATTTTACCCTCGGCCTGAAATTGGGTATCCGCCTGGGCAGTGATCATTCATATGATAATTCGACTAGATGTCCTTTACTGAGGTTCTAAATATTTTTTGTTGATCCGTACCCTTTTTTTATCCCTATGAAGAAAACAACACAAGAAAAAATGTCAATCCTTTCAAAGAAGGCCATTTTGCCACTTGCTTTCATGACAACGAGTTTCCTGTCTTATGCAGGAGGATCACGTCCCATTCCAAACGCGATCATGGTTACGAGAAATCTGAATAACAAAAAGCATAAAGTACGTCTCTTTACTGCTTCAGATAACAAGACGCTGTTGTTTACAGTGGATGGTGTGGAAGGAAATCACTATACATTATTTGTTTTTGACCTGGATGGCAGATTGATAATGCAGTCTGTTATCCGTAACCGCGAAACAGGCATTCTTCCGGAAATCAGCGCGGGTGCCTATCTGTATGAAGTTTTAGCGGGCGACAACAAAGTAGAAAATGGTCAATTGAAAGTAAAATAACCCTTAACGCAACCCAATAAGCAGCGGGAGGATTGGTAAAATCCTTTCATCCGAAGGTTTAGTAAAACCTGATCCGTTCCCTATTATTTTGTACCCAAACGGTTTTATTAATTAACTCCCGCTTCCCTTATTGGAATTAATATGTTGGCTTCTCCAATATCCCCAGCAGCCGGTGATGAGTAATTGCCGGCTGCTTGTTTTAAGAAACGATGGAATCATGCCGGCTTGCAGAAGCTTTCATAGTTTTACACTCTCCTTCAGTTCCTCTTTCAGAAACTTCGCAGTAAAACTTCTCCTCACATCCACCAGTTTTTCGGGCGGGCCTGCAAATAGAATTTCTCCGCCCCCGTCTCCACCTTCGGGACCCAGATCAATTAAATGATCCGCCACTTTGATAACATCCATATTATGTTCAATGACCAGCACCGTGTTGCCCCGGTCAACCAGTTTATTTAAGACATCCAGCAAATGACTGATATCTTCAAAATGTAGCCCCGTAGTCGGTTCATCCAGGATATAAAATGTTTTGCCCGTTTCACGCTTGGATAACTCCGTACCGAGCTTTACTCTCTGTGCTTCACCGCCGCTCAACGTAACAGCCGACTGACCCAGCGTTATATAACCCAACCCAACTTCCTGCAATACTTTTATTTTCCTGTACAGATAATGAACATTCACAAAAAAGTCGCAGGCTTCATCGACTGTCATGTCGAGCACATCACTGATTGATTTTCCTTTGTACCGGATTTCCAGTGTTTCCCGGTTATATCTTTTTCCATTGCATTTTTCACAATGCACATATACATCTGGAAGGAAATTCATTTCTATCACCCGCATGCCACCTCCTTCACAAACTTCACATCGGCCGCTTTTTACATTGAATGAAAAACGGCCGGCAGTATACCCCCGGATCTTTGCTTCCGGGATAGACGCAAACAATGTTCGTATGTCAGTAAAAAATCCGCAATATGTTGCCGGGTTACTTCGGGGTGTACGGCCAATGGGTGACTGATCGATCTCTATAACCTTATCAATATTCTCGAGGCCCTTGATATTTTTATATCCCAACGGCACGCCTTTGGACCCGTATGCATGATGACTTAAAATCGGGTATAACGTTTCATTAATGAGCGTTGATTTGCCACTTCCGCTCACGCCTGTAACGACGATGAATTTCCCCAAAGGAAATATGACATCCACATTTTTTAAATTATTTCCCGTCGCCCCCTTGATCTCCAGCGTTTTTCCATTTCCTTTTCTTCGCTCAACGGGAAGAGCAATCCTGCGATGCCCGTTGAGGTAATCTGCCGTAATCGTATTTAATTTTAACATGCTCGCCGGTTTGCCCTGAGCAACAATACGACCACCATGAAATCCTGCTTTCGGTCCGATATCAACAAGATAATCCGCGGCCATCATGATATCCTTATCATGTTCCACTACCAGAATGCTGTTCCCGATATCCCGTAAATTTTGTAGGGCCAGGATCAGTCGCTGGTTGTCGCGCTGGTGTAACCCGATACTGGGTTCATCCAGGATATAGGTAATACCCTGCAATTGTGATCCGATCTGCGTGGCGAGACGGATACGTTGTGATTCACCACCACTCAGCGTTCTTGTCGGACGATTTAATGTAAGATATGTAAGGCCAACATCCAGCAGGAACTGTAAACGTTCGCGTATTTCTTTCAAAACATCCTTGGCGATCGTATTCTGTTTGCTGTTCAGTCTTTTTTCAATACCTCCAAACCAGGCAGCCAGTTTATCCAGGTTCAGATTGCTGAGCTCTGAAATATTCTTTGAATCAATACGAAACCAAAGGCTTTCTTTTCTCAACCTGGCGCCGCCGCAGGTATCGCAGGTTTTAAGCTCCATATATTTTTCTACCCATTCCCTGAGCGAATCGGTACTCGAAGCACCAAACCATCTCTTTAACATAGGAATTAAACCTTCATATTCCGCGTTGGCGTTGGAAGTTTCATTTTCATCAATTTCCAGAATGGATTCCGGAACGCCTTCCGACGTTCCGTATAAAATCATGTTCAACCCCTTTGCCGGCATATCAGCAATAGGGACATCCAGACTGAACCTGTTCTTTCTGGCGAGTTTCTGAACCTGGGTAAACGTGTAGGAATCGCGTTCAATACCTAAGGGCAGAATGCCACCTTCATTCACGGATTTCTTTTTATCCGGAATGATGGCATCAAGACTGATGCGATACACCGCGCCCAGTCCTTTACAAACCGGGCAAGCACCATATGGCGAGTTGAATGAAAAACTATTGGGTGAAGGTTCTTCATAACTAATACCCGTTTCATCGCACATCAGCTGTTTGCTGTATTGCACCGTCTGGTTACTATCGTTCACCAGCAAAAACATAAGACCCTTGCCCATTTGCAAAGCTGTCTGGACACTCTGGCTCACGCGCGTTTTCATATCCGCCGTTACAGCGAGGCGATCAATCACTACTTCGATATCATGAATCTTATACCTGTCAACCTGCATCTTCGGAACCAGGTCTTTGATTTCTCCATCCACCCGGACTTTTACAAATCCCTTTTTGCGTGTGTCTTCAAAAAGTTCACGATAATGTCCTTTTCTTCCGCGAACCAGTGGCGAAAGCACGGATATTTTTTTGTTGCTAAACTTCTGGAAAATATTTGACACAATTTCTTCCTCGCTGAATTTAACCATGCGCCTGCCGGTATTGTATGAAAACGCTTCCCCGATCCGCGCATACAACAGGCGAAGAAAGTCATACACTTCCGTAACGGTTCCAACAGTGCTCCGCGGATTACGGTTGGTTGTCTTTTGCTCAATGGAAATTACCGGGCTCAGTCCTGTGATCTTGTCCACATCGGGTCTTTCCATATCGCCAATGAATTGCCGGGCATAGGCCCCGAAACTTTCCATATACCTGCGCTGTCCTTCAGCATAAATGGTATCAAACGCCAGCGAAGATTTGCCGCTGCCACTAATACCGGTAATCACCACCAGCTGGTTTTTCGGGATGGAAATGTCGATATTCTTGAGATTGTGTACCCTGGCTCCGAAAACTTCAATCATCTCTTCCCCGGCCACAGGAGACGGATTATTCTGTTCAGTCATAATAATTTGGAATCGCTAAAGATAATAACAAAATATGGGGCTGCTTGTTCCCGACGTGGTGACAAATATGAATTGAAAAAAAAAAATTTCAGAAACCGGAAAGCTGGAATTATCTTTGAGCCAGTTCTTTATTTGCTTATCAAGAAAGGCTGAGGGTAATGGCCCTGTGAAGCCTTGACAACCTGCTGATTCACTTACCTGAACGGCAAGGTGCCAACTCCATCCGCCAGCTGGCGGACAGATAAGTCAGATCCAAGCTTACATTCATCAACAGATTATAAGCTCTTCTGACCATTCGGAAGAGCTTTTTTTATTTAAGGCGGTTATGCCTTGTATATTGAAAGAAATTCCGAACACTTTCTTGGGAGCATATTGTATTCACCAAAAAAGCCTTTAAAAGGCAGGAGGTTTATTGTATGCAAGAAACAACAGCTTTTATTCACAGCATCCCTGTTGACCCGCTCACCGGAGCGATTTCTGTTCCCATTTACCAGACGTCCACTTTTGTGCAGGAAGCTCCCGGTGTTCATAAAGGGTATGACTATGCGCGGAGTAATAATCCCACACGGTCCGTGCTTGAAAATCTCATTGCAGGACTTGAAAAAGGAGCCCGCGGACTGGCATTCGCCAGCGGACTCGCGGCAATCGACGCGATTCTTAAACTACTCAGTTCCGGCGATGAAATTATCGCAGTAGACGACATCTATGGCGGCGCTTTCCGTCTTTTTGAACAGGTATACAGGAAATTTGGGATCCAGGTGCACTATGTGGACGCGGCCTGTCCGGAAAACGTATTTCAGGCCTTAAATAAAAACACCAAACTGATCTGGCTGGAAACGCCCAGCAATCCCACCCTGAAGATCGCAGATATCGCAGCTATCGCGGCGATATCAAGGGCGAGTGGCTGCCTGCTCTGCGTGGATAATACATTTGCCTCGCCGGCCTTGCAAAAGCCTATTCCGCTGGGCGCAGATATTGTCGTTCACTCCGCAACTAAATACCTTGGCGGACATAGTGATCTGATCGCGGGATTGGTCGTTACTGCCACTGAAGAGTTGGGTGAAAAAATCAGGTTTTACCAGAATGCTGCCGGCGCTATACTCGGACCTTTCGATTCATGGCTTGTGATTCGTGGCATGGAAACCCTTTCGCTGCGTATGCGCCAACATTGTGACAGCGCCCAACAGATAGCCGCGTTCCTACAGGGTCACCCTGAAGTGGACCGGGTTTTCTATCCGGGTTTGCCCGATCATCCCAATCATGATGTCGCCAAAAGGCAATCGCGCGGTTTTGGCGGGATCGTATCTTTTACCCTGAAAGAGGACAGCCTGCAGGCAGCCCGGCGTTTTGTAAGTTCTACCGGTCTTTTCAAACTTGCAGAGAGCCTGGGTGGTATCAAGAGCCTGATCAGTCATTCCGCTGAAATGACCCATAAAACCATACCTCCGGACATCAGGAGGGCGGCAGGAGTAAACGACAGCCTGATCCGCCTTTCGGTAGGTCTCGAGGACGCAGAAGATTTAATCACTGACCTTCGCAACACATTTGACCGTATAATTGTTAAGACGAATAAATATTCGCTTCGTTTGAAAAATTGTTGAATCATTCATATGGACGCACACAGACCTCTTAAGATCGGACTTTTTGGATTTGGCGTTGTAGGAGAAGGACTTTACCGGATTCTACAACAGACACCTTCCCTGAAAGCAGTCATCAAAAAAGTATGTATCAAACATCCGGGTAAAAAAAGAAACGCCCCGGAGGATCTTTTTACAACCGACAGGGATGAATTACTGAACGATCCTGAAATCAACGTGATCGTGGAAGTAATCAACGAAACCGAACCTGCTTTTAATATCGTGTCAACTGCTCTGAGAAATGGTAAGGATGTTGTGAGTGCCAGTAAAAAAATGTTGGCCGAACATCTTTCCCAACTGCTGGACCTCCAAAAGGCAACAGGACATTCCATTTTATATGAAGCAGCTGCCTGTGCATCTATTCCGGTAATACGAAATCTCGAAGAATATTACGATAACGACCTGCTGCATTCTATGCGGGCGATCGTAAACGGTTCCACTAATTTTATACTGACAAAAATGTTTGAAGAAAAACTGGACTTCAAACAGGCGCTCCTTCTTGCCCAGCAACTTGGATTTGCCGAGAGCGACCCATCCCTTGATATCGAAGGCGTCGATGCAGTGAATAAGTGGACACTATTGCTGGCCCATGCGTACGGCATTATATCGGATCCAAAGAAGATCGTGTTTACCGGCATCCAGCATATTCAGTCCGGTGACGCCACCGTGGCGGCTGAAAAACATTATGAAATCAAACTGGTGGCACAGGCAAAAAAATTATTGAACGGGAAGGTGGCGGCCTTTGTACTTCCCCAGTTTGTAAAATCGGATGATCACCTGAGTTTTGTGAAGAATGAATATAACGGGGTAGTTATCGAAAGCGGGTTTGCAGATAAACAATTTTTCTATGGTAAAGGTGCCGGCAGTTTTCCGACCGCCTCTGCAGTGCTCAGTGATTTGTCGGCACTGCGTTATCAATACAGGTATGAATATAAAAAACTTTATCACCACGCTCCCCTGGAATTGACTGATGATTTCTACATAAAAACTTATGTCAGTTTCGATGACTGGTCTTTTATCCCAAAAGAAAAATTTGAATGGATCGAAGAATGGCATGCCGAAAGCGACCGCAAGTACCTCATCGGAGTGATAGCATTTAAAGAATTACAAAACCATTGGTGGCGTGAAAATAAAACCTCACTCATTCTGACTCCCGAACCCATTATCGAAGATGTGGAAATCCGGAAATTAAAGAAGAAGAGCCTGGAATTGGCGGGAATAAGCTGAAGCAAATTTTTGGATTTGAAAGTTTCGAAATAGAATGGATTCCTATTTTGTTTCGTAGACTTTCAGCTTTAGTATCTTAAAAAAAATCCAATCCTGAAAATGAACGAGCCGGTATGATTAATCCCATTCTCGCTGTTTTTTTGAAGGTTTATGAATCCATAATTTCCGCCGCCCTCGGCGAATATGGCCATGGAATTGAATTGAAATTGTACGCCGATATTGCCGTCGATGCCGAAATTTCCCCTGTGTAGCTGATTCCGGATATCTCCCGCGCTATCGAATGTTACGATCGTAGATGAAATGGGTTCTGTCTCTTCCTTATCCTTGTATACTTTACTGGAACCCGAAGCAGAACCTTTTCCGGTCAACATATAGCCACCGAAAATCCCTCCGTCCATATACAATTTCCAATGACCGGCCATGTCGAGATCCATATTATATCTCATTAAAACCGGCAACATCAGGTATTGTAATCTCACCGTGCTTGTGAAATTTGCATATACATATTGAATATTTGACCCTGGCGGGAAAAAACCGGCAAACTCAGAGGCAGGTATTGTTTGTATTCCGGTTTTCTTTCCTCCCTGTGTTGACCACTCTACTGCTGCTTCCAAAAAAAATTTCCCCGAGAGTTTCATATCGACAACCCACGCAAAATCAGGACCTGATATCGTTTGATATCCCTTACTCACATCGGACGCACCGGCGCCAGAAGATAAATCCGGCAAGCTCAATCCTCCTTTCAATCCCATCTGAAACTTTTGCGCGTGACTACTGAAGACTGTAAGAAAAAATAATAAGAAAAATAAGAACAGTTTTGCTATTGACAACAAGTGATTTGATTTCCGTTTGATAATTATTCAGGTTAAATAAAGATAGCCTTACTTTTTACCGTTTGGTTTTTGCTTAAAAAATATGTACGAATCCGTCATGATCAACAACCAATTTATTCTCCGCCAGTATAAAATCCATCACTTTCCGAAGGTGTTCAGAATGAATATCGGCAAACCGGTCAAATAAGGCGCTGGCCGTAAGGGATTGCTCCTGCGTGCCCGCCCGCAGTTTCTGATAAATGGCTTCAAACTCAGCCTGACCGAGTTTTTCTTTTTCTTTTCTGACACAGTTATCACAGATCCCGCAATCCCCGGCTCCCAGTTCTCCAAAATAACCCGCGATGGCCACACTACGGCATCCGCTGGTTTGCACATAAGCCAACATACCATTGACCCTTTTTATAAATTGTTCTTTTCTGAAAAAATATGCTTTCTCATCGATTCGGATATCGGCAGATTTCCGGCGGGGCAGGTTGAAAAATACCTGTGGCGTTTCTTTCTGTGGATTGAATTTAATGATCTGGAAACCCTGCAACCGGGATAACCCTTTTGATACCTCTTCCGGTGTCCATCCCAAAAGAGTTGACAGTATTTTTTCATGGATCGCCACCGGCTGATCATAAATCCCCGCATAGGTTCTTAATAGTCCTTTAATCAGGGGATCCAGCGTGGCATTTTCTTTTTCAAACTGATGCAGCTGATCCTTGCTACAGGTAAAACAAACTGTTGCCGGCGCAAACACGGGATCATTCAATGTAATAAAGCCTTCCTGTTGTAACACCTGGAGCGCAGCCTGGGTCGGTTTTGACTGAAAGGAAAATTTCTTCAAAAAATCATTCAGATCAAATGTGTAACTGACATGTTCCGTACCAAGCGGAACCTGCAGGTAGTTTGACAGGCCCTGATAAATTTTCCTGATGAAATCAAGTGTCGGGAATTGTAACTTGTGAAGTAGCTCCAATTCCTCGAGCATTTCTTCATTGTATAGTAAAACTACATAGGATTTATTTCCGTCCCGGCCCGCGCGGCCTGCCTCCTGGTAATAATTCTCCAGGTTATCAGGAACCTCTGCATGAATAACGAGACGCACATCTGGTTTGTCTATACCCATTCCAAACGCATTTGTGCATACAATAACCCGTATGTCATTTTTCATCCACCGATCCTGTTTTTCACTGCGATCTTCTTTTGCAAGACCGGCATGATAGAAATCGGATGACATCCCATACATATTCAGCAGGTCACTTATTTCTTTTGTCCTTCTCCGGTTTCGGCAATAAATAATGGAACATCCTTCGACTCTCCGCAGAATATCCAGCATCTTATTGAGAACAGAACTTGTTTTATGAGCGCTGAAAGAAAGATTCGGCCGCAGGAATGACTCAATAAAAATTTGCGGGTCAGTCATTTTCAATTTCAGGCAGATGTCTTCCCGGATCATTGGAGTAGCCGAAGCTGTCAGCGCCAGCACCGGGATGCCCGGAAGTTCACTCCGGATTTCCGCGATCCGTAAATAAGGCGGCCGGAAATCATATCCCCATTGGGAAATACAGTGCGCTTCATCGACCGCGATCAGGCTGACGTGGAGAGCAGGCAGAAATTCTTTGAAAAATTCCGTCTCCAGCCGCTCCGGGGAAACATAGAAGAAACGGCAGTTACCGGTAGCAGCCAGTTTAAATGTAGAGATCAGGTCCTTCCTGCTCATACCCGAATAAATCGCAAATGCCGTAATTCCTTTTTTCCGGAGATTCTGTACCTGGTCCTTCATCAGCGCAATCAGCGGACTGATCACCAGACAGAGCCCTTCCTTCATAAGGGTAGGCACCTGGAAACAAATGGATTTACCACCGCCGGTGGGCAACAGGGCCAGTGTATCTTTCCCCGCGAGAATAGATTCCACAATTTCTTTCTGCTGGGGGCGGAAAGAATCGTAGTTCCAGTATTGCTTTAAAACTTCTGATGCCGTTCTGTTCATGTTCCGGAATAGTTCTCAATTTACAGTAGCTTTTTAACAAATAATCGGGAAGAGTTGATCATCAGAACAACATCACTGAAAGCCATGGCTGCAGCCGCAACGGCGGGTGTAAGTAATCCAAAGGCGGCAACAGGAATGGCCAGTACATTGTAAAAAAAAGCCCAGAACAAATTCTGCCGTATGGTAAGAAAAGTATGTCCGCCAAGTTGCATCGCCAGGGGCAGTTTTCTCAACCCGCTATTCATCAAAACAACTTCTGCTGTCTGCATGGCCAACTGCGAAGCATCACTCATGGAAATTCCAATACCTGCTTTAGCAAGCGCCGGCGCATCATTGATACCGTCCCCTACCATCGCTGTGGGCGAAATACCGGAAAGTCGTTCAATTTGCTGCAATTTTTGCTGCGGTGTTTGTTCAGCTATCACTTCATCGATCCCGAGAATGGTTGCTGTATCAAGACATTTTTGTCTAGTGTCGCCACTGAGCAGGATGGTTTTTATATTACGCTTTTTGAAAAAAGTGATCACCTCCGCTGCTTCCGGCCGGATTTCATCCTGTATATCCAGCCACCCGGCGAGATGATTATTTTTCATGAGATATATCGAATGCACTTCATCACCGGCGATCTGTTCCACAAATATCGCGGAGCCCGCTTTGTACTCATCTCCCTGCATGCTGGTAGCACGCATGCCCTTGCCCTTAATCTCTTCAATCTTTTTCCAACGTAATTCCGGTTGCCCTTTCCAAATTCTCGTCAGCGACTGTGCAATCGGATGATTGGAATATTTTTCCATTGAAAAAAGAATCTTTTTAAATTCCGTTTCTTCCATGACCGGATCAAGAATGTTGATTTTTTTTATACTAAAGGCTCCCGTTGTGAGCGTACCTGTTTTATCAAAAACAACCTGCCTTATTTTCTTGAACATCTCCAGGCTGTCCGCTCTCCGGAACAGGATTCCGTTTCTCGCTGCGCGTCCGAGGCCGACGGCAATCGCGGCGGGCGTGGCGAGCCCCATCGCACAAGGGCATGCGATCACGAGCACCGCAATACTCCTCATAACGGATGAACCGAAATTGTGGAGGATAACATAATTCAATAAAAAACAAAGGATGGATATTCCGATCACGACGGGTACAAACACCGCGCTGATACGATCGGCCAGTAACTGAATCTTTGGTTTATCGGTCTGTGCCCGTTTCACCAGGTCGACCACATTGGATAAAACGGAATCTTTGGCAGCAGCCGTTACCTGGGCTTTCATATTACCATCCAGTAAAATGGATCCGCCAATAACCCCGTCTTTTGTTTTTTTATATACCGGAAAACTTTCCCCTGTAATAATGGCTTCATCCACCTCTCCTTCGCCCCAGAGTATTTTCGCATCTGCCGGCACCTGTTCGCCGCTGCGGATCATTACGAGGTCGCCGCTGCGCAACTGAAGGCTGTCAACCGGAAAAACAATCTCCTGGTGCTGATCGTCAAAAGCAATCATATTAGCGGTCACTTTTTGCGATTTGACCAGCTGCGACAATGCCCGTTGCGTCGTTTGAAGAGACCGCTCTTCTAAATAATTTCCGAAGAAAACCAGCGTGATAATGGCCGCCGCTGTTTCGTAAAAAAGATAGGATTCTCCCAGCCTGAACAGGGTGCCGGCAAAACTATACAGAAAAGCAGCCGTTGCACCCAGCGTGATCAGCACATTCATATTCGGAGATCTTTGCCGGATACTGGTGATGGCACTTCTTCCAAAAAAATACATGCCGGTAATGTAAACCGGCAGACATAAAAGCAATTGCACCCAGGGATTGCCAAGCCAGTGCAACATCGGTCCGTGTCCGAGCATATGCAACTGTAAAATGAGTGTAAACGGAACCGAAATGGTGAGATACCGGACGAATTTATTGGAACGTTTTTTTCCGGTCGTTTCTTCGGCAACATGATACCCAAGCCCTTCAATCCCCTTTTTCAGTTCCTGCTCCGGCAATCCGGGTTCATTCAGGAAATGAGCCTCTCCGGCTGTAAGACTGACACGCACGTCTTTCATGCCTTTTTTTTCGAGAAACCCGTTGATCGTTTGTGCGCAGGCGCTGCAACTCATCCCTTCTACTTTCCAATTGACTGTTTCCATGCTTTTTACTTCAAACCCAGGCCGCGAATTTACCGAATTCCCGATGGACAGGATTTCATTTTAGAAAACAGGCCGGACGCTATCTTTGGTGTATGGAATGGACGTATACCCTGCCTGAAATCGATGAAACGGCCCGGGTTTTCTGGAAATCCTTTCCGGATAAAAAAATTTATGCTTTTCATGGGGAAATGGGAACGGGGAAAACAAGTTTTATCCGGGCGCTGTGCATGGCAAAAAAAGTGCAGGAGTCCATTGGCAGCCCAACATTTTCCATCATCAATGAATACAGCTATCCCGATGGGATTATTTATCATCTTGACCTCTACAGGTTAAAAGATGAAGAAGAAGCTATCCGGGCAGGTGTGGAAGATTGCCTGTATTCAGGGGAAATCTGCCTGGTGGAATGGCCTGCCAGGGCACCTGGTATTTTTCCGGATAATACATTGGGAATTTTCCTGCAGATTATTGATGCAAATACAAGGAAAATACGGGTGCCGTCAGTTATTGGAAAAAATTCAGGATAAAATTGTAATTTTCACCCCCTTTCTGCATACCAAGCCGGAGTCAAACGTCCTTACATCATGTCGCAACACAGTAAACCGTATATCAGCACTTCATTCAGTTATGAGACTCTGGAAGAGACCCTCGACGTAAAGCCGAAATCCAGTATGCTGCTCATCGGTGTTCCCAAAGAAACGGCATTCCAGGAAAACAGGATCGGGCTGACTCCGGAAGCAGTGAGTGTTCTGATCAGCAATGGTCATGAAATACTGATTGAACACAATGCCGGCGAAGCCGCACATTACGGCGATAAGGATTATAGTGAAGCAGGCGCCCGGATCGTATACGATAAGGCTGAGGTTTACAAATGCCCGACACTCATAAAATCTGCGCCGGTGGTAGAAGAAGACCTTCCTCTGCTGCAGATGAACCAGACTATTATTTCTCCCATTCATTTATCCGCACTCAAATCCGAGTTACTGGAAAAAATGATGGAAAAACGCATCA